>ENA-UOOK01005067-UOOK01005067.1-fermentation-metagenome-genome-assembly--contig:-NODE-5067-length-13547-cov-4.418767_pt1 | contig 13547 bp, 10 predicted proteins | sample MGYA00245777_ERZ724023 | MGnify/ENA primary metagenome ERZ724023 (study PRJEB28704, sample SAMN03018312) | fermentation metagenome | biome: anthropogenic terrestrial biome; feature: soil; material... | reverse complement strand
GTTACTTGAAGAAACAGATAATTAAAAATAATAAAGTTAAAGAGGAGTTTGATGAAGTTGTGAAATCTGTAGAAGAACAGTATATAAAGAAAAACTACAATCAGGAAATCACATTGACCTCCGCTGCGGAATATGCAGGTGTCCGTCCGGAATATCTCAGCAGAGTCTTCAAAAATGAAACCGGGATCACAGTAAGCAAATATATAGAAGAAACCCGTATCCGGAACGCGATTTGCCTCATGAAGGAAAACAAGATGAAAATCTATGAAATCTCGCAGATCGTGGGATACAACAGTGAACACTATTTCAGCCGCGTATTCAAGAAAATGACGGGAATGAGTCCGAAAAAATTCCTGCAAAAACAGTGATAAGCATTCCTGCGTAGGACGCTTGCCGAGATGCATGCGGGAAAATGCAGGATTGAGTCACTGCTGAAATATGGGCAGCCTGTCAAGCGTCATGTAGTCCGGCAAATCTAATCCACATTGACATTGGTTATCATGTATAGTATATTGTTTAGAGGAAAGGACAGTGAATATGCCGTTTACAATGATAATTTTGATACAATTCGGAATTACCCTTAGCGGAATAAACGGGAGCAAAAGGGCTTTGTAAGGCGAATATCAATGAACTTGAGCATAAGAAAGGCAAAGGTCAATGATATTGATAAAATTCGTTGCATAAATCAGGGAGAGGAAGGCCCATGGGCAGATCTCGATTCGTGTAGATCATGGGTGACAAAACGACTGGAACGAAATTTCTTCATACTTATCTCAGAACTTGATGGCAGGCCGGTAGGTCACAGTGAATGGATCGAATCGGATGAACCGTTGGGCAGGACTTTCTTTCTTGGTCAGCTACAGATTGCAAAAGCCTACCAACGTCTTGGGATAGGAAAAGCAATGCTAAACGCCGGAGAAGAGGAAGCAATGAAGCGAGGCTGTGCATCTGTTACCACTATTCCCGAACTTGATACAAATGCAGATGTCTTTTATAAAAAGTGCGGGTACTCCATTCGTCGTCGGTTCATAACCGTTGAGGCAAATGTCGCTGTCAATGTGAAGCCGGAATCTATGACTTTAATCGACGAGATACCGGAAAACGTTATCCGCGAGAAAGATTTCCTCATTGGTTTGTCGCAATCGGCTTCCAGGCATATGTGGGAAGTATTGAACCGCAGGCCAGATACCGATAATCGAATCGTAAAGTGTGCAGAATTCGAAGATGGCAGTTATGCGGCCATATTTTGGTTCGGCAGCAACCAGACCGCCTATGCGGCCGCCTATGGAACAGTCCCTGTAGACTTGGCTCTCGGGCATTGTTTTTCACTCGCAGAAGCATATGGGGTAAAAGAACTCATTTTTGTAATAGATCAACAACATAAGATACAGCTGGGCCGTTATATAGTTAGAGACAGCAAAGATACTCATTTTGAAATGATAAAAATGCTATAAGGGATTTAAGAAGGCACTCCCATAACGACGGACGGAACAGGTACCGGAGAGCCCGGTCCGAACGGCCCGATGGTTTTGATCCGCCACCCGTCCTGGACAGAAGACAACCCCCGCCAGGATATTCCTGTCCTGGTGTTTACAACGGAGCAGTGGGACGCTTTGCAGGAGGCAAAATTCTCGGTCGTCTTTTCCCTGTATTTTACGGTGTCTATTTTAATCCATGGTACCAATTCAGCTGTTCAAAAAATTCAAGATCCATGGAATCAATATACTGGATCCGAGCGGAACCGGAGAGCTCCAGATTGTCGGCTATATACAGGATCAGTCGACCGCCTCCGGTCCGGTTGACCAGAATGCGTCCGCTTCCGGTAACCAACAGACGGTCTGCCACAATTCTGATGTCTTCCACGCCGACATTTATGGTCAGCTCATTCTACCCCTTTAATGCTCCAATCATAACCCCTTTCACAAAATACTTCTGTATGAAGGGATAGATAAACAGAATAGGAAGCGTGGCAACCATAATTGTCGCATACCTTATACTTTCTCCCACCATCTCTCTGTCGTCAAAATCCGTTACCCCTCCCAGCATGATATCTGTGCTGTTTGATATCAGGATTTCCCTCAGGATCAGCTGCAATGGATATAACTCCCTGTCCCGGAGAAATATCATCGCGTCAAACCAGGAATTCCAATGACCTACCCCGTAAAATAATACCATTACGGCGATGACAGGCAGCGAAAGAGGCAGAATGATGCGAAAGAGCACGACAAAATCATTTGCGCCGTCTATCTTGGCGGACTCTTCCAGGCTATCCGGGATCGACTGGAAGGAAGTTCTCATGACTATGAGATTCCATGTGGAAATCGCCTGGGGCAATATCAGCGCCCAGATACTGTTACCCAGATGGTAACTGTTATAGACCAACAAATATCTGGGAATCAATCCGCCGCTGAAATACATGGTAAACACAATCAGGATCATCATAATGTTTCTGAATTTGAAATTTTTCCTTGATAACACATATGCGCCGAAGGATGTCAGCAATATATTGAGGAAAGTGCCCAATACGATAATAAACAGGGTATTCTGATATCCGGTGGCAATATTGGGATTTTTCATAACCAGTCGATAAGCTGACAGGCTGAACCCTTTCGGAGATAACAATAAACCGCTGTGCCCCACCAACAGCCTGGATTCGCTGACGGATGCAAATATCACATACAGAAAAAGATACACGGTTATCACGATCATGCAAATCATGAACAACGCATTGAAAAAATCAAAAAACCTGTCACCCACACTTTTTTTCGCTATCATTTCCGACTCTCCCTACCATAAACTTGTATCACTGACTTTTCTGCTGAATCGGTTGGCCGATACCAAAAGGACAAAATTGATTGCCGAATTGAACAGTCCGACCGCGGCAGTGTAACTGAATTCAAAGCTTTCCCCCAGACCCTTTCGGTAAACAAATGTCGATATCACGTCCGCCGTTTCGTATGTGTTGGGATTATACAGCAAGATGATCTTTTCAAACCCTATGCTCATCACCTGTCCGATCCGTAAAATCAACATGATAATGATCGTGGGCATAATCCCAGGCAACGTAACATGGAGAAGCTGCATGAATCTTCCGGCTCCGTCAATTATTGCGGCTTCATACTGCTGTGTATCGATTCCGCTCAGCGCAGCCAGATATATGATTGCTCCCCAGCCTATCTGCTGCCAGATACCGGTACTTACATAAATGCCCCTGAAATACTCGGGATGAGTCAGGAAGTTGACAGACTCCCCGCCAAGAGAAATATACAGACTGGTTACCACCCCGTCACGGGCAAAGAAATCATGGATCAATCCGCATATCACCACCGTCGATATAAAATGCGGCAGATAAGTAGCTGTCTGAATCGCTCGCTTAAACCCCCGGTTGCCGATCTCATTCAGCAATAGGGCAAAGATAATCGGAGCCGGAAATCCCCATAAAATCTGATAGAAACTCAAAAGAAACGTGTTTCGGATCAACCTCCCAAAATAATGACTCTGAAAAAACTCGATAAAATAGCGGAATCCAACCCAGGGACTTCCCCATACTCCCTTTACCACATCATATTTCTTGAACGCAATCGACGCTCCATACATGGGGCCATAATGAAACAGCAAATAATAAGCCAATACCGGCAGCGCCATCAAATACAGATATTTATTTCTTGCAATTTCCCTGGCAATCCGGTCAAACAATTCAGGTTTTTTCGCCGGTTTTGCGGAATGCGCTTCCACCGTTTCCGCTTGTTCAACTTGTAACTTCATAACCGTAACACCTCTCTGCTGATTGCCGGTTGCCGCTGAGGGAGAGAGGAGAGACTCCGGGACCCTCCCTCAGCGAAACGGCATTTTTCTTTATCGTTTATTGTATCGATCAAGAGCTGCCTGTTTCAGTTCGATCGCACGTTTGATATTCATCTTCTCCATTTCTGCCACAAACTTATCAAAGTGATCAAGGGACTCCTGCCCCATAATGAATTTCACCGCCATTTCTTCGCGATACGAATCTACCGTGGCCATGATCGTTGAGATTTCCTCCGCTTCTTCCGGTAAACTGGTAATGGGCGGCACCAGGACTTCCAAAGCGTTGTCCGCTACCTCGGCCCAGAGTTTTCCGGCTTCTTTTTGCTGAGGCAATTGCCAATACTGTTCATGGTACCTTCCGTCAATAAAGCCCGGGGAAGGAGTGCTGCCCCTTGTGTACTTGCCTAATGCCTGTGATACGGAAAGCCCGTCCGGATTGTTCAGAATCAGGTCCGTGTATTTCGGATATCCGTTTTCCATATTATAGGATACACCCTCGACCCCAAAATTCTTGAGAAGGCCGCCCTCCTCGCTGTATAAATAATCGATCAATTCGGCGGACCGCTCGGGATATTGATTTACCGTCGTGACCGCAACCGATCCGTCTCCGCGGTACTCCCACGGTCTGAGTACAAACCTGGGTTTTTCGCCTTTGTTCCTGACCGGGTACTGCGCCGCCACCATATCGAAAGTGGGATCGTCTTTCATGGTGTTCAGATACTTTCCCATACCTCCCCCGATATAGGTGAATAACGCGCCGGATTGCCCTTCTATTATTCTGGAATCGATGGCGCTCCCGTTATTTGCCGCGAAATCGGGATCAAGAAGCCCGTTTTCATACCACTCGTACATCAATTGCAAAAATTCCTTATATTGCGGTTGCAGAGGTCCGTACTGCACTTTCCCGTTTTCCAGGTAAAACCCTTTCCCTATACCGAACGGATCGTTAAAGACACCTTCGGTACTCAATATGTTGCCTGAATTGCATGTAAAGGGAGCGGGGGAACCTTTCTCCGTTTTGAATTTGGTCAATACCTCCGTCCATTCATCGATGGTTTCCGGAACCGGCAGATTCAGTTCCTCCAGCCAGTCCTTCCGAAGGACCAGTCCTCCTGAAATGTGATACTTGCTTCCCGAATAAGCCGGGAACACATACAGGTTTCCTTCATCCGTCCGCACCTGCTTGTTGATCAGCTCATTGGTTTCCAACACGTTTTTGAAATTCGGCGCTTTCTGATCCACCAAATCATTCAGCTTGATGATAATTTTATCTTTGATTGCCTTTTCCGGCCCGCCCGGGTATCCAAGCCAGTTATATTCAAATAAATCCGGGAGATCCCTGGAAGCGATGATCAGGTTGAATTGCTCTTTCTCCTGGCCGGCAGGCGGATGCTTGAAGGTGACATCAATGTTGAACTTGCTCAGCCACTCTTTCACCATCTCCACTTCTCCCAGATTGGACACGACGGTTGCGGCGTTGTTGTCCAGTCCGACCCAATAGGTCAGTTGAATCCTTTCCTTATCCTTTTCCTGCGGTTGGCCCTGATCTGTTTCCTCATTTTTCTCATCTTCCCCGGTTGCGTCATCCTTTTCCCCTTCGGACGCCTTTTGACCGGTTTCATCGGTTCCGCCTTGCGTCGTTTTGTCCTCCGGATTACCGGCGCATCCGGCAAGGATACTTCCTATTAACAGGGCTGTCATCATAACGGCAAAAAACCGTTTCCAAGTGTTCTTCATTATAAGTTCCCTCCCATTTTTCATCCAAGTCTCAGAGCGCGCTCTCCTGACTCCACTATCCCTATTATAGGAATCGTCGGATTAAAAATCAATTTTCAATCTTTTTTTTCGTTATCAAAATGATACAATTTGGATAATCAATCTTCAAGACAGTTATTATATTTTTACAATTTATTCTGCCAGTGTGCCAAACCGACATGATTCTGCTTCATGGTATCCTTGTACTTTCCGGGAGTAATCCCCTCGTACTTTTTGAAAACCCGGATCAGTGCGATACTGTTATTGAAACCGGTTTTCCGGGCCACTTCCTCAAGATTAATCTCGCATTTCTGAAGCAATTGCTTTGCTTCCTGCAACCGGATCCTGTTGATATAATCCAGCACTTTCTCTCCGGTCTGCTCTTTAAAAAAGCGGGAAAGATACGCGGGATGAATGCAAAAGCGCTCCGCAATCATTGCGTTGCTCATTGCGGGATCGGTGAAATGATCCCGGATGAAACGGATGATCTCATCCTTTAAATCCGCATTATGACTTTGCTTCTTGTTCTCTATATACCCGCATATCTCTTTCAGTGTTTGTTTCATATAAACCCTCATGTCCATAATTGTGTTGCATTTCAGCATCCTTTCAATTCTTTCGACCGGATCGATGTTCTGCAGAAGGTCTTTATCCGATGACTTACTGAATTCATTCATCGTTTTGATCATCGTGCTGACCAGATTAAACATCAGACATTTCGCCATATCTATGGATAATATGCCGTTTCCGATATTGTCGGAAATGATGCAATCCACTATATTCTCAGCTTCCTGCAGGTTACCGGCTTTAATGTTATTGATCAGTTTATACTCCAGATCCATGGGATAACGATAATTAATGCTTGGATTTTTTATCGCGTCATACCTTATGATTTGTCTTGCTCCCACCACCATCCTGTATTCCATGGCCTCTATCGCCTCCTGATAAGCCTGTGGGATCCCAGGGACGGAATCATGGATATCACTGACCGATACGGTAAGAGTGATATAGAGACGATTTTGTATAAAGCTCTTTGCTTCTTCTATGATCCCAAGAATCTCTTTTTTAATTTCCGATGGTTCCTGCATATCAACATTCACCAGGCAAGCCATGGTATGATCTATCTCAACGGTATATCCCCGATGTTTTTGCCGCACCATTTCCTCTACTACGTTGGACAGGATGTAATTCACCAGCTTCAGTTTGTCTTCCTTTTTCCCATTCTCTTCGCCGCGAAAGAGTTTTTCGTATTCTTCTATGTTAAACAGGACCACCGCATAATAACCGGGACCGAAAGAAAGACGATAGGATTCCGCAATACTGTAAAATGCTTCATTCAGTACGACTTTTCCCTGAAGCAACCTTCGCAGGAAATTCAAACGCATCTCGTCATTTTGTTGTTCCAGTTTTTTACACACCTTTTCCTTTTCCATCAGTATATTATGCAATGCGTCTTGTATGAGCTTGTACTCATTCTGATTATCCATATCTGATATTGCTGTTTTTCAAATAAATATAAGACGTGTCAATAAAATCGTTCGCAATATTATTGTATCTGAGTTCCTTTGAAATAATTTCAATCAATTGATATCGGTAGAACGTATCGATGCTTTTCGGATATAAAACAGCCTTGATTCTGTTATTCAGAGCCAAATCCATAGCCATACTTTCTATACTCGACATCCTGCTGTCAATACTCTGCTGTACTTGTTTCAGGATTGCGGCATTTGCTCTGTTTATTTCGTTATGTATGATCTTTTCCGATTCATTGTAGACCGTAATACTGAATAAAACCGGAACAATGAGAATGATCAGATAGGAAACGAGCCATGAAAGAAAAACACTTCTCTTTTTAAATAAATTGAACCCTGCACGCATCTTTTCCACTCCGTTTCTATATATTGATTTTTCTTTACACGGATTCCACCTGGCTGTGTCCGGCATGCTGAACTGTTCGTGCTCTGGGGATCCTCCCAACCGGAGTCTTTTGATTCGCTCCAAAAGCCGAAAAAGGTATTTACAAGCCACCTTTTCACTGAAATATTATATCGTTCCCCGTTAGAATTATCAAGTATACCACATATTATTTGTATAAAATGTCTGTACAGAAAAATGCACTTGCTCTTATTCCATGAGCATAAACAGCCACCGAGCGCATGTAGTGACAATGTATTGACATGGTCTTTGATTCGGGTATAATAAAGAGGAAGGAGCTGAAAAGCGAATGACCGCTTGCACGACAAACGAGCAGCGTCTTTTCAAAGTTGCTGTCGCAGAAAGGAATGGTCGTAATATGAGCAAACAGAATACTCCTGACGTAACCAATGCAGCCAGGACTTCCAGTTTCCAAATGCGGATGAATCCTGAGATCAAGCGGAAAGCGGAGACGGTTTTTGCAAAATGCGGCCTGACGCTGACAGACGCCGTCAATATATTTATCCAACAATCATTGAATGCCGGTGGCCTTCCGTTCCTTGTTTCGGAAGAAAATGCGGAATACCTGAAGGCAAAGGCCATGAAACAGCTTTTGAGTGAAGTGGAAAAAGGATGGCAATCCGTTAAGGCCGAAGACGACTGGATCACAGAAGACGAGATGTACAGCCGTTTGGGAGTTGAAAAATGAAGGTCAGATATACTCCCGAAGCATTGACGGATTTACAGGAGATGAGCGACTACATTTCAGACGTTCTTTGTAATCCGCAGGCGGCTGCAAAAATCAAAAAGAGTATCCTTGATTCTTGCAGCCGTCTTAAGGATCAACCTTTTTTGGGGCCCTCCGTTCCGAAAAAGACGGGCTGTGAAACAGATCTGCGGTTTCTCGTATGCGAAAAGCATCTGGCTTTTTACCGCATTGAGAACGGCTATATCTCCATATCACGAATCATAAACGGAAGGCAGGATACCCTTCGCATACTGTTCGGGGAGATCGGGGAATAACTTATCCGGAATTTTCCGGAACATTTTGGTAAATCATTCGTCTATAGGAATAGTTGAGGTTGAGCGGAAAAGGTTAATTGGAACATAATAACTGTACTTTATAACTGTTACCCGCCCAAATGGGAATAATACCGTTCAGAAAGGATGAGTGATATTTTTGAGAAATCGAAAGAATCGAATCAGGACGATCGCTTTTTCAGTCGTTTTCGCGGTGATTCTGAGCTTTTCATTTACCGTGACGGGAGCTGTCGCGGACAATGAGTCCCGGCTTACTCCGGAAACCGTAAACGATTCTTCCGCTCCCGATTCCACTGCTCCCGACTCCCCCGCCCGGACCGGCTCAGTCCATAATAAGCCGTTCCCCCGGCCGACAGACCGGATACCGGACGGAGATAAGGATGTCGTTTCTCCGGATGCCGGTATAAATCTCCTGCCTGCGGCAACGGACGGTCTGAAACAGGATGATACCATAGCGGACAATTTGAAACAGGACGAATCAGTTGTACGAGCATTGACGGAAAATTTCGGAAAAGATCTTCGGATGGTTTCCCTTACCGCTCCGAAAGACGCGGCTGCCGCTCAGATAAAAAGGTATTACAGCGAGTATGTGACAGAGGAATTGTTGCAAAAATGGACGGCAGATCCGCAAAGCGCACCCGGCCGTATGGTGTCCAGCCCATGGCCCGATCGTATTGAAATATTGACTTTGCAAGGGACAGATGAGAACCAATACTCCGTTTCCGGGGAAATCATCGAGGTTACCGGCATGGAATCGCAAAACGGTGAAGCCGCAGCGAAGCGCCCGGTCACCCTGGCGATAGAAAGGGAAAACGACCGCTGGCTTATCTCCGATGTGACGATGGGGGATTACTTCCGGCACGGCCCTGTTGTCTATGACAACACCCGGTATGGATTCCGGTTTTACCTGCCGGAAACCTGGAAAGGGTACTCCGTCGTGGAGGAGCAATGGGAAGGCACTCCCATAGCGACGAACGGGAAAGGTACCGGAGAGACCGGCCCGAAGGGGCCCAAGATTTCGATCCGGCATGCGACCTGGACAGAAGATGTCCCCCGCCAGGATATCCCCATTCTGATATTTACAAGGGAGCAATGGGATGCTTTGCAGGAGGGAAAATTCTCGGTTGGTGCGGCACCCATCGGCCCCGGCAAACTGGGAAGCAACTCCGGGTATGTCTTCGCATTGCCGGCCCGCTACAACTATTCTTTCCCCGCAGGATTTGAAGAGGTGGAGGAAATCCTGAAAGACCATCCCCTCTGGACCAGGAATCCGACGGAGCCGGCAACGCCGACTCCTTCTCCTACAGGAGCCCCCGGCACTCCCGAAAAGAGAATCGATGTGGAGTTTGATGTCAATGTGGTGGACGACGGCGAGATCTATATTTACAATCCATCCATGAAAAGGGTAATGGACATCACTCCCGAAATGGAAGAACAGGCAAGAAAAGCAAAGGAAGAACAAATACGAAAGATGAGGGGGATTTTTCGAACAGAATTGGATATCACACAGCAAGATGAAGAAGCCAAACTGGACGTCTCCCTGTACAATACTTCGGACCGAATTCTGAAGTTCGGCCTGGATTGGGGTCGAGAATTTGCTTTCCATGTAAAGAATGCAGAAGGAGAAGAAATTTTCAAATGGCCCGGCGATGATTTATGCTGGATACAAGCCATATCCAACCATATGCTGAAATCTGGAGAAAAGCTGACCTTTTCTAATTCCTGGGACTATAAAGACAAAGATGAAAGCCGGGTGCCTCCGGGAAAATACACCGTTACCGTAGAAATGCTCCCCAGAATGTCCTATCAGGAATATATCGATCCGAATGAGCTTTCAGCAACAAAGGAGATTTTGGTTACCTGACAATGAATCGATAAAAGGGATCCTCCAAGAGGATCCCTTTTTCACAATTTCTTTTTCACTTTCTCGCTTTGTTCTCTCCCATATATCTGTAATACATATACAAGCCCTAGAAAAGGCATGCCCTGGCATAGCCCGCAGGGTCGGGAAGTGGAGCTACCTATCCACTCGAGATCAATCCACCTAAGATTTTTCTCCTATATTACATTATGAATCATAACATAAAAAATATACAAAATCAATACAGGTGGACAAAAAATAAAATACCATAATCTGTCTAAAGTTCGATGTAAATCCATAAAGGAAAAGGAAAGGGAAAGGGAAAGGCAGGATAAGGCGTCCGACAAAGTCGGTACAGATTACTGGCAAAGCCAGTAACATCAACACATTAGTATGGTGCGACAATTGATTATTATACTTGATTATAGTCCGACCCTATTAATATCCAAAAAAGGAGCAATATACCTTATTATAATAACCTGTGTCAAGGGCTTTTGCGGCATATCCTCGCGACCTACGCTCCGGTATTCCACATTCCCTTGACACAGGCTATTTTTCATGCTGGCTCCTGGATTGCTGAAGGGGGATATACGGGAAAGGAATCCGGATCCTCCTTCAGCTTCCTCAGGGTAGCATGAAAAAGGTTGCCTTCTTTTGCTTCGGGAGGATACCGGTAAAGGGTTTCCGGGAAAGGCGCTGCCGGCAATTTGAAGCGAGTATGGATCCGGTACCCCTGCTCCTGATCAGCGTATGACAAGGGAGATCCGACCAAACATGTTAGGTTAAACGAAGCCACATTTCAAGATATATCGTCAGGAAATTACTCCGATTTTTATAATTTATTCGTTTATGTTCTCCAACGCCAATTCCAACACCGATCCGATTCCTCCCGCCATTCTATAAAAGCCCAGATCATTTGGATGCGTACCATCTGCAAAGCAATCCTCTGTGTCCTCGCTGCCAAGCAGTGCAAAACCATCCACAAAATACAGATTTTTATCCCCACTCTGTATCCCATGCAGATACGTGGAATATACGATATTGCGTCTTTGGATTAAGTTTTGGTTAGAATAATATGGGTTTGGTCGGGTAACCAGCAGAATCGGTTCGACTTTGTGAGCTGCTCTAATGGTTTTATACAGCTTTTCATGAGTGTTCTGCAGATACTGTGCCGTAGGAGCATTATGGTCGTAATCGCATACAAAAGCACAAAAGTCCAGATCTGCTATATACCGAACAATAGCATCTTCCCCTTTAGCGTTTCCCGCAAAACCAAGATTGATGAAATCCCCATTCAGCCGGCGGGAGATGATGCCTTCATAGCTCATGCCAGGCCGAGAAGCGGCGGCCCCCTGGGGAATGGAAGAGCCATAATACACTACCGGCTTGCTTACGGCATAGCCCGGATGCGCAGAAAGCTTCGCATCCTTTGAAAGGCCGAGTGTCAGGCGACTTATGTCGTTGTAAAGCGGCATGTATAAGGTGATTTCCTTTTCATCCCGGTTGCCGAAATGAAAACAGCTCTCAAAACCGTCTGTCATATCCACAGGTGGGCGAAAACTTCCCCGATAACGCTCCCGACCGTTTTTCCTCAGGTAAATGTCAAACCCTGCGGTACAGAGCAATGGCATAATAGAACGGTTCGCGATATAGGGCATTTCAACCTGAACCGCCAGGTATTCCGAATCGGTGACAAAACGTATGCGGCCACCGGCTGTATTTCTGTACAGCCCCGCTACCCCATCGCTGGTGTCAATAGCGACCCGATCCGGCAGCCGCCTGAAATCTCCCTTTGTCTCCGGCTCGTAAAGGCCATGGATGGAAAAGGGGGGCTGTTTTACACTGTAAAAGACTACATCCTTTTCGGTAATCGCATAATGTTCCTTAAAATAACCTTCGTTAACTCGTTTCGCCAATTTCGCATCCATCCCATCTGCAAAATCCGGTAAGTCTTTTCCCTGTATTTTACGGTATCAATTTTATTCCATGGTACCATTTCACGTATTCTATGGCAACATAAAATTATTTTTTTACACATAATGCCGACTCCTAAATATTAAGATTCCTGTGATGACATTATATCTGCTGACAGCCGGCACAAGGTAGCCAGGATAAGCTTTTAAGGATATTGTGTCTCCCTTTTCTTCTTACCAATTCAGCTGTTCAAAAAATTCAAGATCCATGGAATCATTATGCCGAATCCGGGCGGAACCGAAGAGCTCCAGATTCCGCGATATGACCACTCCGTGGATACTGCCGCTGCCGGTAACCTTTAATACCGCATTCGGAGTATAAAACACTCCGGCGTCTATCTGCCCATTACCTGACAGATTGACCGTATTGCCACCTGTTACGATAGGTCCCGTCATGCCTCCCGAGCCGCCAAGGGTCACATCCGCCTTCTCAGCAAACAAAGAACCGTTCCATACCGTGCTGCCGCCGAATTCAAGGGCTTCGTCTCCCGCATAGTACACATAAACATCATCACTGTTACCGTCGGGGTTGATCTTGCCGCTGCCGGCCAGCTCCAGATTGTCGGCTATATACAGGATCAGCCGACCGCTTCCGGTCCGGTTGACCAGTATGCGTCCGCTTCCGGTAACCGACAGACGGTCTGCCACAATTCTGATGTCTTCCTCGCCGACATTTATGGTCAGCTCATTCGTAACCTCAATGCTCCCATAGGCACCGCTTTCCCCGATGACACAGGGGTCCTCCGGCTGCCATCCGGCTGCCAGATCTCCTTTGTCCTCCAGATCGGGAAATTCCGGAAACTGCGGCAGCAGATATTCTTTTGCAAATGGAAGCGGTTTGATTTCCCCCGTCACATTTTCCTGAGGATCCGGCCTTTCACCGTTCACGACTTCCGTCCAATCCCCGTCCGGACCGATCCACAGATCCCCTTCTATTTCAGCTGACCAGGCAATATCCACACTGCCCGCTTCCACGGCATTCGTCCCGATATTCCCGATAATTTGGGAACTGCCTTTCAAAGATATGCTTTCCGTGGCAAATATGCCGTCGGGAAGCGGCTCCAGCGGTCCCGGTGTTTCTGTTGATTCATCCCAGCCACTGATTTTTTCTAATAGCGGCATCGGATTAACATCAATTGTCATTTCGGTTGAAATCGGCTGTGGATGACCGCTTCCGTTCCCAACAATGACGCCCTCGC
>ENA-UOOK01005065-UOOK01005065.1-fermentation-metagenome-genome-assembly--contig:-NODE-5065-length-13549-cov-5.214688_pt1 | contig 13549 bp, 10 predicted proteins | sample MGYA00245777_ERZ724023 | MGnify/ENA primary metagenome ERZ724023 (study PRJEB28704, sample SAMN03018312) | fermentation metagenome | biome: anthropogenic terrestrial biome; feature: soil; material... | reverse complement strand
CCTACACGACGCTCTTCCGATCTGTGCAAAATATCAAGCAGTTTTTTATAAAGACCGTGCGTTTGTTTTTAAAAGGTTTGATGACTTGCAGGCTTTATATATCGGTGTCAATCAAGGCAACGATGATATTGTTTTTGAAATTGATGATATTGAAGCGATTGCAGGAGACAAAATATCTATCTTACCATCACAGATAATAATGCAGCCCAAAAGTTATTTTATTGTTTTAAAAAAAGGAGAAAAATTATGAGTGCACCCAAAGTAGCTTATTTTTGTATGGAGTTTGGTTTGGAGTCCGACTTTAAGATTTATAGCGGCGGACTGGGAATTTTGGCAGGTGATATATTAAAAGCCGCAAAAGACATTAACGCTCCTATGGTTGGTGTAGGGATTTTGTGGAGGGCAGGCTTGACCGATCAATATATTGACAAAAACGGGTTTCCTTATGATAGTTATTATGATTACCGTTATGATTTTTTGAAAGATACAGGCGTTACGGTAGAAGTCAAAATAAAAGATGACACAGTAAAACTCAAAGTTTGGAGATGCGATACTTTGGGCAATGTGCCGTTATATCTTTTGGATTCGTTTTTACCCGATAATCCACACAGCTTGATTTGCGGTAACTTGTACGGTTGGTTTGATGAAGAACGCATTGCTCAAGAAATCATATTAGGCATAGGCGGATATAAGGCGTTGAAGGCTTTGGGCGAAAAAGTGGATATCTATCACTTTAATGATTCGCATCCCTTGTTTTGTGCAACAGAGATTATAAAAGATTATATGACTGCACAAAATATGAGCTTTTCTGAAGCTAGAGCTGCTGCTAGGAAAAATATTGTCTTTACAACGCATACACCTGTTCCTGCAGGCAATGAGGTACACGGTCATAAAGTTTTGGATTATATGGATGCTTATAACGGACTAACCAAAGAACAGATGACTGATATAGGCGGGAATCCGTTTGGTATGACTGTAGCAGGACTAAGAACAGCTAAAATTGCCAATTCTGTGGCAGAGCTTCATTGCAACACCGCCAATAAGATGTGGACAGATGTAAAAGATGCAGCTGTTATTACCAATGTAACCAACGGTGTTCATAATAAGACTTGGCAAAGCTCACAAATAAAAGAGGCGTATTTGTCTAATGGTGATCTGTATTCTATCCATCAAATTCTAAAACAAAAAATGATAGATGAAATATACAAACGAAACGGCGTAAAACTGCTGCTTGATGTTCCGACTATAGGTTTTGCAAAACGTGCCGCACCTTATAAGCGGGGAGACTTGATTTTTAGGGACAAAGCGATAATCGAACCTTTGCTCAAAGAAAAAAAACTGCAGATTATTTTTGCAGGAAAATCACATCCCAATGACTATACGGGAAAAAACATAATTAAAAATCTTTTTGATATGGCAAAACGGTATCCTGAATCGGTAGTATTTTTACAAAATTACGATATGCATATAGGGGCTATGATGACCAGAGGCTGTGATATTTGGCTCAATAATCCAATAAGACCGTTAGAAGCTTGCGGAACATCTGGAATGAAAGCAGCAATGAACGGCGTTTTAAATTTTGCGGTGCTTGACGGATGGTGGCCTGAAGGATGTGTTCATGGTGTCAACGGTTGGCAGATAGGTGATGGATATGAAGGCACTGATTGCGATGAGCATGATTCTAAGGCATTGTATAAATGTTTGATGCAAGAAATTTTGCCTACATATCAAGACAAAACGAAATGGGCTGGCATGATGAGAGAGAGCATTGCCATGTCAGATGTCAAATTCTCAGCACAAAGAATGGTTAAGGAATATTACGAAAAAATATACAGTTATTAAGGACTAATTTATGAAACATAGCGGGATTTTATTACATATTTCAAGTTTGCCGTCTGCATACGGCATAGGGGATTTGGGTAAAGAGGCTTATAAATTTGCAGATTTTTTAAAAGCTAGCAAACAAAAGCTTTGGCAAATATTGCCACTAAATCCACCAGGTGAAGATAACTCACCTTATCAGGCGTATTCGGCTTTTGCTGGCAATCCTTATTTTATTGATTTGGACGCATTATACCAACAGGGACTTATATCTGACAGATACAAAAAGTTAAGATGGGACAAAGGCAATGTCAATTATGAACTGGTATATAAAAACAAAGACAGTGTATTAAAAGAGATATCAAAGAACTTGGACAGAATTGATAAAGCAGACTTTAACAGCTTTTGTTTGGATAATCAATTTTGGCTTGAGGATTATGCATTATTTATGGCGTTGTATGAACATTTTGATAAAATATCTTGGAATAATTGGAATGAGGATATAATTGCAAGAACGCCTCAGGTTATGAAAATGCATCAAGAGAAATTAAGAACAGAGATAGTTTTTTGGAAGACAATACAGTATCTGTTCTGGTCACAATGGTTCAAACTCAAAAACTATGCCAACAATCTGGGTATTGAGATAATAGGAGATTTGCCTATTTATATATCATATCAAAGTGCCGATGTATGGGCAAACAGCCAAAACTTTATGCTGGATGCTAAAAAAAGGCTTGCTTGTGTCGCTGGAGTACCACCAGATATATATGCAGAAAAAGGTCAATTATGGGGTAATCCCGTATATGACTGGGAATATATGAAAAATGACGAATATACATGGTGGCTTAATCGCCTTATCTTTTCGCAGAAGTGTTACGACCATATCCGTATTGACCATTTTATTGGGTTTGCCAATTATTACTCTATACCTGCAAATGCCGCTGATGCAGTTATGGGACAATGGAATAAGGCATACGGCAGAGAATTATTTGAAAAGTTTAAAGAAAAAGTCCCTAATGCCAAAATCTTAGCAGAGGATCTTGGAAACAAAACTAAGGAAGTCGAAAACTTGCTGGAGTTTACAGGCTATCCAGGAATGGTAATATTGCAAAACTGGTATGATTCACCTGATGTGGGCAAGTTTTTAAACAGCCTAAAACAAAGTAATATAGTAGTGTATACAGGAACTCACGATAACAATACCATAAAGGGTTGGTATAAGTCTATTTCAAAATCAGAAAAGAAAGCGTACAGAAAAATAACAGGATGCAAACTTGATGTAATCAAGGCTATGATAAATTTGGGTGTTAAGAGCAATGCAGACAAGTTTATTGTTCCGATACAAGACTATCTTGAACTTAGTGAAGCAGACAGAATGAATGTTCCTGGTACTAAAGGCAACTGGATTTGGCGTCTAAAAAACGATAAATATATAAAATCAAACAAAAAAATAGCCCGTTTGACACAACAGCAATAATCAATTATACAAAAACAAATTGATTTGGGTATTGACAGACGGTTTTTTTATAGTATAATTATTAGTAGTAAGAGGTGTTACTACTTAATATAAAATAAAATTGGGAGGAAATAATGAAGAAGAAATTTCTTGTTATGCTTGTAATAGTCTGTATGGCTATATCTGCAAGCGCACTTACGGCTTGTGAGAAAAAGCCTACAATAAAACTAGATCAGACAGCGGTAACATTAGCCATGAAAGAATCAGTTTCTTTAGTACCGACTGTTTCTGATAAAAATTTGGAAGTTACTTGGTCATCCAGTGATGAATCAGTAGCAAAAGTTAATAGCTATGGTGTTGTTATGGCAGAAAAACTAGGTGATGCTACAATAACCGCATCAGTAAAAGGAGCTAAAGCAACCTGTGCTGTTACTGTTGCACCTGTGGCTACTCTTAACGAGTCTAGCATTAAGCTGCTATCAGGTGAAGATGTTCCTCAAGAATACAATCAGGCAGAACTTGTGGCTACATTTAACCCTGTCTTAGGTGCAACAGAAAAGGCAACTTGGACTTCTAGTGACGAAGCAGTTGCAACCGTTACTGACGGTATTGTAACAGCAGTTGCACCTGGAACAGCAACTATAAAAGTTAAGGCACCTAACGAAGCCGAAGCAACGGCAACTGTTACAGTAGAAGCTCTTAATCTTGACCCTGCAGTTGTAACATTTACGGTTACAATTCCAGAAGCTTTGCCTGATTATGTTAATGTATATATGATTGGCAATAACACAGGTGACTGGAAAATTTTAGGTGATGCTAATAAAATGACTAAGGATAGTACGGATAACAAAAAGTATTCTATAGAATTGACTATGGATTTTGTAGAGGATGAAGCATTATCTAGAAGCATGGCATACAAGTATGTTCTTGCAAGTGCCAACGGTCCTATTAACTGGTCGTTTGTAGAAAAAGATGCACAAGGTGCAGAGCTGAGCGATCGTACATTTTTTGTTAACGGCGGAGCTTCAAGTGCTCAAGACACTGTAGCTCGTTGGGCGGGAATACCCGGTGATCCTAGCTTAGCAGTAGAAGTAACTACAAATATGAAAATTATTCTTAATATACCTGAAGCTACAACTGAAGATATTTATGTAATCGGCAGTTTCCCTGCTCCTTATGCTAACTGGGGAAAGACTGAAGATATGAAAATGACTATGGTTATCGATACGCAGTATTCATGGGAAGGCACATTTACAACAACCGCTACAGATGTGTCGTTCAAATTTAATAACGGCAGCTGGTATGACGAAGAGACAAATCTTACTGGCAACGAAATAGTTTTACCTGAGACCATTGAAGGTGTAACTTTGGATGGTGGTAATATTAAGGTTGTGTTAGTTGACGGAGCTTTGGAAGTAGTTATTACTTCAACAGAAGGCTGGAAATATTAACAAACAGCTTATAGTTTATTCGGGGGCAAAAGTGATAGGATTTTGTCCCTGAATAAAACTAACTTTGATTGGGGATATGATGAGAAAAAAAATCTTTTGTTTGGTACTAACGATTATTTTATCTATATCAATTTTTCAAAATGTCGGATTTTCTTTTGGTGAAAAAGAAGTAAAAGCGCAGACCGTAGATGTTGAACTTACCGTACATTACCATAGATATGCCCAAGATTATACGATATGGAATATGTGGTTATGGTCAGACGGCAATCCTGGTCAGGCGTATGATTTCGATATGACAGATGATTACGGCGTATACCTTACTGCTTCAATAACTAAAGTGGACTCGACAAAAAAAGGGATAGGTCTTATTGTTCGTACAGATACTTGGGCAAAAGATACGGCTAATGACAGATTTATTCCTTATGAAAAGATTGTTGACGGCAAAGTCGAAATTTGGCTATTGCAAGGTGATGCTAATATTTATTATAATAGAGACGATGTGGATATTTCACCTAAGGTATTAAGTGCCGTATTCCAATCGCAAAATGAAATCTTTGTGACTGTAACTGCACCAATAACGCAAGAAAATCAAAACGACTTTGAAGTTTATGAGGAGTTAGAAAAAGTTGATATAGATTCTATATCAGCACGTATTGGAAAAAATACGATTACCATAAAATTACTAAACGCGGTAAATTATTCAAAAACCTACACTGTAAAATCCGTGTATTACAAAGATAAGGCGATAAGTATGGAAGAGATTTTTTCAAGTCAAGAATTTTCAAGTGTTTTTAGTTATTCGGGCGAACTAGGAGCTATCTACTCAAAAGACAATACCACATTCAAAATTTGGGCGCCCACTGCTAGCAGCATCAATCTCAATCTGTATTCTTCAGGCGACGGTAATACACTTATCCAAAGTCTTGCTATGTCAAAAGGAGAAAAAGGGCTTTGGAGCAAGACTGTTACAGGAAACCTTGACAAAACATATTACACATATACAGTAACAGTTAACGGATTAGTTAATGAAGTGACTGACCCTTATGCAAAAGCTACGGGGGTAAACGGAGACCGCGGCATGGTAATTGACCTTGCTGCCACCAATCCTCAAGGCTGGGAAAATCAAGAAAGACCTATCAATCAGAATGTGACGGATGCCATAATATATGAAGCTCATATAAGAGATCTCACTATTGACACCTCATCTGGCGTCTCGGAAAATCACAGAGGCAAATTTTTGGGACTTACCGAAAAAGGCACTGTTAACAGCCATGGTGATTTTACGGCGTTAAGCCATCTTATAGAAATGGGAATAACAGAACTTCATATTTTGCCGATGTTTGATTATGCAACCGTTGATGAAACAAGATTAGACCAACCTCAATTTAACTGGGGTTACGATCCACAAAATTATAATGTTCCCGAAGGCAGTTATTCTACCGATCCGTATAACGGCGAAGTGCGTATAAACGAGCTAAAGACTATGATTATGACTTTGCATAATAACGGCATTAGAGTGGTTATGGATGTTGTTTATAATCATACATCTCAATCAGCAGATTCTAACTTTAACAAAATAATGCCAGGATACTATTATCGTATGAAAGACGGTGAGTTTTCCAACGGCAGCGGATGCGGAAATGAAACAGCCAGTGAACGGGATATGTATCGAAAATTTATGATTGATTCTGTGGTGTACTGGGCAAGCGAATATAAGATTGATGGTTTCAGATTTGACCTTATGGGACTTCACGATATCGAAACTATGAATTTGATTAGGCAGCAGCTTGATGAAGTTGATCAAAATATCATTATATACGGTGAAGGTTGGACAGCGGGAGACAGCACACTTAGAGAATCAAAGCGTTCTATTCAAAAAAACGCAGCACAATTAGACAGAATATCAGTTTTTAATGATATCATACGAGACGGAATCAAGGGCAGTGTATTTTCTTCGACTGCGACTGGTTTTGTTTCAGGATCTTCTGGGATGGAAGAAAACATCAAGTTTGGAGCAGTAGGCGGAGTTAATCATTCTGAGGTTAATTATCCTTCTGATTGGTGGACATCTAGCCCTACCCAGTCAATTAATTATTCTTCTGCTCATGACAACAATACCTTGTATGACAAGCTAAAAATATCTGTACCTGATGCAACTCAAGAAGAATTGGTTAGTATGAACAATCTTGCCGCCGCAATAGTCTTAACTTCGCAAGGCGTTCCGTTTTTTCACGCTGGAGAAGAAATGTTAAGATCAAAACCTGACGGAAAAGGCGGATATGATGAAAATAGTTATAGTTCACCTGATTCAACCAATTCTATAAAATGGGATACAAAGACAGATAACAAATCCACTGTAGAGTATTATAAGGGACTTATTGCTTTAAGAAAGGCATTTGGACAATTTAGAATGGCTTCACCAACAGATGTCCTGTTTAATCTTCAATTTTTAACTTCTGCCAATAATGTAGTAGCTTACAGGATAACAAAAGAAGCTGCTGACAAAAGCAAGCAAGTTGTATATGTTATCTATAATGCCAATTCCGACGATACAATAGTTAATCTTGACACAGGTACTTATGATGTATACGCAGAAGGAAATCAGGCATCTTCTATTACGTTAAGAAGTGTATCAGGCGGAGAGGTCAGTATTCAGGCTAGGAGTGCTATGGTGCTTGTAAGAAATATTCAGGCAAACTTGCCTCAAAAACACCAATTTAAAGCTTGGCAAATAGCCTTGATAGCCATAGGTTCATTTATGGGCTTGTGTTTGATTTCAGGAGCTATAGTTTTAATCGTTAAAAAAGATAAAATATTTACAAAAAAATAAAAAGGATGGGAGGAAAAAATGAAAAAATTATTAACAGTCTTGCTTTCTTTAGTTTTTTGCTTTGGCCTTATAATAGGCTGTACACCAAAAGACGGAAAGAATGTTGTAAACTTGAAGGTTTGGGGTTCACAAGATGATCAATTTATGTTGGGTGAGATGGTAGACTCATTTAAAAAAGCTTACCCTGAAAAGACTTATAAGATTACATTCGGTGTTGTAGGCGAGCCTGATTGTTATGCACGTGTAAACGAAGACGCAGCAGCCGCTGCCGATGTGTTTATGTTTGCTGACGATCAGATAATTAACATGACAAAATCCGGACTTTTATATGAAATAACCAGAAATACAGAGCAGATAAAGACCGCTAATTCAGCAGGTTCGGTAAGTGCCGCAACTATTGATGACAAACTTTATGCTTACCCTTGCACTGCAGATAACACATATTTCCTGTATTATAACAAATCTATTGTTTCTGAGGAACAGGCAAAGAAGATGGATGATATATTGGCGGCTTGTCAGACAGCAGATAAAAAGTTCTTTATGGACTTATCCAACGGATGGTATAATGCTTCATTTTTCTTGACGGCAGGATGCACTATCGATGTTGGCGAAGACGGAAAACAAATAGTTGATTTCAATAATGCTAACGGACTTAAAGCGGCTGTTGCTATGGAAGCTGTTGCGCAACATGCTACTTTTATGACAGGTGATGATACGGCAGTAAAAACAGGTCTAGCTAATAATTCTTTTGGTGCAGTAGTGTCAGGAAGCTGGATGGCAAATGATTTTAATACGGCTTGGAAAGAAAATATGGGCGTAGTAAAATTGCCTACGATTACATTAGACGGCAATCAAGTTCAGCTCAAGAGCTTTGGCGGAACAAAACTTTGCGGAGTCAATGCTTTGACTAAAGTGCCTGCTGATGCTATGAAGTTAGCAGAATGGTTGACCAATGAGCAAAATCAGGTCAAAAGATTTAAAGACAGAGGTATGGGACCTTCTAATATCGTTGCAGCTAATAATGATGACGTAAAAGCTAATTCGATTATCTCTGTAATTTCAGAACAATTCAAATACGCTGTTCCCCAAAGCAATGTTTTGGGAGGATTTTGGACACCTGCAGAAGCATTTGGAAATGCACTTGAAACTAAAGATTATGGCGGAAAGACCCTTCAGGAATTGTTAGATGAAATGGTAACTCAAATACAGGCGTAATTTAGTATTTATGACCTTGCATAATTAACTTTATGCAAGGTCAAATAATTTTAAGGGGTTGATATGATGATAAAATCACAGATTATTGAAACGCCAAAAAGAAAAACTGGTTCTTTTAATAATTTATTTAAAACCATAGGAAAAAGCTTGTCTTATGGAGATTGGGCAACCAAGCTTACATTTTTTATAATGGGTTTTGGATGCTTTTGTAAAAAGCAGTTTGCTAAAGGCATTTTATATTTTTTATCTCAGGTAGCATTTATATTTATATGCATATTTTTTATAAGTAAATTTTTACCCAATTTTGGAAGTTTGGGTACAGTTCCGATGAAAAAAGTTTGGGACGAAATAGAACAGGTTTATATTAACGTTCAAGTTGACAATTCTATGCTGATATTACTTTATAGTTTGATAAGCATACTTATTATATTAGTCTTTGCATTTTTATATCTCAGCTCATTAAAATCTGCATGGACAGCTCAAGAAAATATAAAAAACGGTATCAAAAATAAAACATTTTTACAGGATATCAAGGCTCTGTTAGATGAAAAATATCATACTACATTACTATCATTGCCTTCTATCGGAGTAATCATATTTACAGTTTTACCGCTTATTTATATGATTTTGATTGGCTTTACCAATTTTGACAGTGATCATCAACCGCCTGCTCATGTCTTTGACTGGGTAGGATTGGATAATTTTAAAACATTATTATCAGGCAGTGCGCCCATTTCAAAGACATTTGGAAAAGTTCTGTTATGGACGCTTGTATGGGCAGTTTTTGCAACCTTTTCTAATTATTTTTTAGGAATGTTCTTGGCAATGATTATCAACAAAAAGGGTATCAAACTGAAGAAGTTCTGGAGAACAATGTTCGTTATAACCATTGCTGTACCGCAATTTGTTTCTTTACTGACTATTAGCCGTATGCTTGCCGAAACAGGATTAATTAACACATGGCTGGAAGCACTTAATATTATTGAAAAGCCTTTACCGTTTTTGACTCAAGGCTGGCTTGCTAGAATAGTTATAATAATCGTCAATATATGGGTAGGTATTCCTTATACATTGCTCATAGTCACAGGAATATTAATGAATATTCCTCAGACGTTATATGACAGCGCAAGAATTGACGGAGCATCTGCATTTAAAATGTTTATTAAAATTACATTCCCTTATGTGTTTTTTGTAACGGCTCCATACCTTTTGACTCAGTTTATAGGCAATATCAATAACTTTAACGTAATTTTTTATATGACAGGCGGAGGTCCTGCTTCATTAAATTATTTCCAAGCAGGAGAAACCGATCTATTAATAACTTGGCTTTATGATCTGACAGTTACATTTAGTGATTATAATATAGCGTCAGTTATAGGCATAATGGTATTTGTAATCTGTGCAGGATTTTCACTAATTGCATACAACCTTACGGCTTCAGCCAAAAGAGAGGAGGATTACCAAGCATGATGAATATGAAAGTTAAGAACAGAATAAGCAATACGGTTATTTATATATTCTTGAGTATAATGGTAATTATCTGGCTTCTTCCAATAGCTTGGCTTGTACTGTGTTCTTTAAGAGAAGAAGCAGGGGCGGATCTATCCTACTTTATCCCAAAAACATGGTCATTTAAAAATTATATTGATCTGACTAAGACGGATACGTTCTTTTTTCCAAGATGGTTCGGCAATACATTGTTTGTAGCGGTGTTTAGCTGTATTTTATCCTCACTTTATGTGCTTATGGTGTCTTATACATTCTCAAGATTAAGATTCAAAATAAGACGCCCTCTGATGAATCTGGTGCTTATCTTAGGTATGTTTCCAGGCTTTATGAGCATGATAGCTGTTTATTATATCCTAAAAGCAGTCAATATGACCCAAAGCTTATTGGCATTAATACTTGTATATTCAAGCGGAGCAGGGCTTAGTTATTATGTTGCAAAAGGTTTTTTTGATACCATTCCAAAAAATATGGATGAGGCGGCAAGAATAGACGGAGCATCCCAAAACCAAGTTTTTTGGAAAATAGTATTGCCGTTATCCAAACCAATAATTTTATATACAATTTTGACATCGTTTATGGCACCTTGGATGGATTTTATTTTTGTAAGCGTAATTATGAAAGATAATTATCAAAATTATACTGTAGCACTCGGATTGTACCGAATGTTAGAGCGAGAGAATATGAACACCTATTTCACCAAATTCTGTGCAAGTTCGGTGTTGGTAGCAATCCCCATAACGGCACTCTTTATCTCAATGCAAAAATTCTATATAGAAGGCGTCACAGGAGGCTCAGTAAAAGGATGATAAAAAAGCAGGTTTTGCTGTTTTTGCTAATAATCGTAACGGCTTCTGTATCTGTCTTTGGATGTAAAGACAGTGATGATAACAAAAAGCCATCTATGATTATTAATATCAATGAGTTTGTGCATGAATCAAGCTTTGATGTTGCAGGCAAAAAAAGCGATGATTATGAATACTCAAATGAGCTTAATATTATTGATGATAATTACCGCAATTATTACGAAATATTTGTACGCAGTTTTAATGATTCTGATGATGACGGGATTGGAGACCTTAACGGTGTTACCCAAAAGCTTGATTATCTTGAAGAACTGGGTGTCACAGGAATTTGGCTTATGCCTATCAATCCGTCCAAAACCTATCACAAATACGATGTTGATGACTATTATGAAATAGACTCTTCATACGGAACTATGAACGACTTAGAAAACTTATTGGAAGAAGCGGAAAAGAGAGATATTAACATAATTATGGACTTAGTTATAAACCACTCTTCAACATCTAATTATTGGTTTTCGCAAGCCTATAATGCAGTTGTTAATGGGGATTTGGATAACAAATATATCGAATATTACAATATAAAAAAAGGTTCTTCAAGTACATACTATCGTATAGGCAGTACTGATTATTATTATGAAGCATACTTTTGGGATCAGATGCCTGACCTTAATATGGACTGTGAGAGTTTGCGGGAAGAAATAAAAGACATTGCAAAGTTTTGGCTGGAAAAAGGGGTATCAGGTTTTAGAGTAGATGCTGCAATGCACATATACGGTCAAGCCAACGATGACAAGAATATAGAGTTTTGGACTTGGTTTGTGGATTATTGCAAAACGGTAAAAGAAGATGTTTTTGTAGTGGGAGAAATCTGGAGTAATTCTGAAAAGATATCTAAGTATTATCAAAGTGATATGAGCGTGTTTAATTATTATCTTGGCGGACCTAGTTTAGGTACAAGCGGAAGTTATATCCGTGCGGCGATAATAGAAAATGAAGCTAAAAGCATTGTAAAATCAATTACCGATTGGCAGAGAAAGTTAAAAGGTATCAATCAAGATGCAATAGACAGCAATTTCTTAACCAATCACGACAATGCGAGAAGTGCAGGGCAGTTAAGAAAAAACATATATGCAATAAAGTTTGCAGCGGCACTTTATCTAATGGCACCGGGAGCATCTTTTACATACTACGGCGAAGAAATTGGAATGATGGGCAGCGGCAAAGACGAAAATTTTCGTGCTCCTATGTATTGGTCATATAATAAGGAAAGCATTACAGATCCTCCGCCCAATATGGATGAAGTTAAACACTTTTTTCCAGCTGTTGATGTGCAAACTCAATATACCAATCTCATATACAGCACATATAAAAGAGCTTTTGGGCTTCGCAATGAAAATCCAGAAATAGCAAGGGGCAATACAGAACTTATCAATATCGGCGAGGATTTTGGAGCATATACTTCAACATATAACGACAGTACGGTAATAATTATTCATAACATAACGACCAAGCCTCAAACTGTAAAATTATCAAAAAGCAAGATAGGATACAGCGAAATACGCGGTTATCTTAATCCAACAGGTGAAAAGTTTTTTATTCAAGGTGAGGAATTTACTTTTCCTGCCTATGCTACATTGATTTTGAAATAAACTACTTTTCCTCTTTATCGGTGTTGGATGTTTGATTAATATCTACTTGAACCTTTTTTTCGCAAAAGATTCTGATAGATGCAATAGTGTTTAATGTATTTGACAACTGGCTAAATATCTTAGACAAAAGAAAGACCTCTTCGTCATTAAGGTCTTTTGCCAAAGAATTTGCCAAAGCGGTTATCGAAAATGTAAGCTCACAATAATTAAGATCGCAAAAATCCATGTACCTTCACCTCTTATTTATTATATGCGTGCAAGCCCATTGTGGCATAACTTGAGCTGTATGCATAAAATGGAATGATTATGTTGTTATAAGAGGTGAAAAAATGGACAGATCAGTTATTATGAATTTGCAGGAGTACATAACAGAAGAAATGACTGCCGAATTAATTTATAAAGAACTTGCAAGAATGGCACCTTGTGAGCAGGACCGTCAGTTATTATTAGAGTTTGCCGAAGACGAACGCAATCATGCCGAGGATTTTAAAAAAATCTACCGCAATATGACGGGCAGAAGATACGAACCTACTATTATGCCCATTGTGCTTACTCAGCCTTACCGTGAGATTTTGCGGGAAAGAGTGCTTGACGAAAGCGGAGATTTTAGAAAATACGGCGAACAATACTTGATGACTCAGCCTAGCGAACTAAAAGATGTATTTTACCTAGCACGAACAGATGAAGGCGTGCATGCATGGAGGCTTTTATACTTGTTAAGCAAATAAAAAAGATAATTTCATTCCTTTCTCTAATAAAAATCACTTCTGAAGTTTTATCGGAAGTGATTTTTATTATAGGGTATGTAACCAAGG
>ENA-UOOK01005064-UOOK01005064.1-fermentation-metagenome-genome-assembly--contig:-NODE-5064-length-13559-cov-7.443868_pt1 | contig 13559 bp, 12 predicted proteins | sample MGYA00245777_ERZ724023 | MGnify/ENA primary metagenome ERZ724023 (study PRJEB28704, sample SAMN03018312) | fermentation metagenome | biome: anthropogenic terrestrial biome; feature: soil; material... | reverse complement strand
GATGGTGAGTTTGAGGATAGCGAATTAGGTAGGATACCTAAAGGGTGGAGGGTTGGGACTCTTAAAGATATTTCAAAAGACATTGTTTGTGGGAAAACACCATATACTAAAGAAGAAGATAATTTCGGAAATTTTATGCTGTTTGTTACAATTCCAGACATGCATGGAAACGTTTTTGTACTAAATACAGAACGTTACTTATCTAAGAAAGGAGTTGCTACTCAGGCAAATAAAACCTTACCTAAAAATAGTGTTTGCGTGAGTTGTATTGCTACACCTGGGCTAGTAATTCTAACATCAGAAAAAAGCCAAACCAATCAACAAATAAATAGCATTATTTGCAACGAAAGTATAAGTTATTACTATGTTTTTTTATTTCTTCGTAGTTATGGAAATGAAATTAGAAATATGGGAAGTGGTGGAAGTGCCACCCTTAACTTGAACAAAACCGAGTTTGCTAAAATCAAGCTTATTATCCCGGATAATATCACAATTAATGCCTTTCATAGTACTATACAACCAGTATTTGATAGGATTTTAGAAGGACAGAAAGAAAATTGTAGGTTAATGGGTTTACGTGACACACTACTTCCGAAATTAATGAGTGGCGAAATCATAGTACCTATGACAAAATGAATATTCTAGGAGGTTTTATGATGTTTCATACAAATACTCCGACAATAATGTATATCAATTTGCAGGAGGGATCAGTACGACAACCTTAAGAGATTATGTGGATGAATTACAGTCTATCCTTACCTCTGAACATCATATTAATAAGGGAGAGGCAGACGGAGAAGATTTAAGCAATTTTAAGGATAGTACTATATAATCTAAGCTAAGAGATAAAATATATGATAGCAGTGTAACGATCGTATTGATTTCGAAAAATATGAAAGAGGTATCTATTAGCGAAGATAATCAATGGATACCTTGGGAGATTTCATATTCTTTAAAAGAACATATACGAAATGAGCGTAGAAGCATAACAAACTCAATTTTGGCTGTTGTTATCCCCGATGAAAGGAATAGTTATGACTATTATATCACGGATTATAAATGCGGAAATTGTACTTGTCGTATGCTAAAAACGCCCTCATTGATTAAAATAATGCAAGGTAATATGTTTAACATCAAAAAACCAAGTTTTGTAAATTGCCTTTCTAAAACTGTATATAAAGGTCTCTTTTCTTATATTCCCAGTGTAAAGTGGTGCGATTTTATTGATGATGCAAAAAAATATTTTGATATTGCCGTGGAAATAAATGAAAATTTTAACGATTACAATATAACAAAAAATTGTATCATAAAGAGGAGAATTGTTGGAGATGAAGAATACGATCAAGCATCTAGAGATGATTCAATCTATAATAAATAGATTGGAATCAACCTCATTTTTATTAAAGGGATGGGCATTTACTTTAGTTTCTGGTATTTTGGCGCTTTTAAGCGAGGTCGGCGCAACAAGGCTTTTATTGTTCTCGTTTTTTCCATAAAAAATAGTACTGTTAAGAAAATAGAAGGGTATAAAAGCATAACATAGGAGGGAGGTAGCCTCAGATGGACAACTTCTACGAATCCCATCTAGAACAAGCTACCCTAGAATGGTTTGAAGAACTAGGATACGAAACTATCTTTGCCCCGGATATAGCCCCGGATGGCGAATATCCCGAGCGCGAAGACTACAGCGATGTCATCTTAAAAGAAAGACTCCACGAGGCCCTCGAAAGAATAAACCCAACGCTACCAGACGAGGCAATAGAAGAGGCCATCAGGCAGATCTTGATCCCCCAAAGCCCGAGCCTTTTGATGAACAACAAAGCCTTCCAACAGATGATAACCGATGGCATCGACGTACAAGTCAAGCAAGCGGATAGCAGCTACAAAACAGAAAAAGCCTATATTTTTGATTTTAAAAAGCCTCTAAATAACGAATTCATGGTAGCCAACCAGTTTACCGTAATTGAACACGGAGTAGAAAAAAGACCTGATGTAGTTGTATTTGTCAATGGCATTCCGCTAGTGGTAATTGAACTGAAAAGCGCCAGCGATGAAAATGTAGATATTGACGATGCCTACAACCAACTTCAAACCTATAAAAATACTATACCATCTCTTTTTACATACAACTCATTTCTAGTGGCAAGTGACGGCATCAATGCAAAAGCAGGTACCCTCACCTCAAATATAGACAGGTTTATGGCCTGGCGCACAATCGACGGAGAAGACATGGCTCCCTTGTCCATCCCCCAACTTGAAGTCCTGATTTCTGGCATGTTTCAGCGAGAGCGTTTCCTCGACATTATCAAACACTTTATTCTTTTCCAAAGCGATGGCAAGGAAACCATCAAAATCCTTGCAGGCTATCACCAATACCATGCAGTCAACAAAGCCTTGGATAGCACCCATCGCGCAACTATGGAATCAGGGGACAGACGCATCGGCGTAATCTGGCATACCCAAGGCAGTGGAAAGAGCCTATCTATGGTCTTCTACACAGGCAAACTTGTCATTGATGAGGAACTTGGCAATCCCACTATTATAGTGATCACAGATAGAAATGATCTGGATGATCAACTCTTCAGCACCTTCCTTAAAAGTCAGGATTTGCTTCGAAACACCCCGATGCAGGCGGAAGATAGAGCAAACTTGCGTGAACTACTCAACAACCGAACCAGCGGCGGCATTATCTTCACGACTATTCAAAAATTCGCACCTATGGTTCAAGAGGTGAAAATAAGTAGCTATGCAGCCACAGCTAATACTTACCCCAATGCTGAAGAAATGGATAGAGTCTCCGAACAACAGTTACAAGCAGCAGAAGCTTCTTTAGAATATAACAAAGTATTATCCTATCGCAACAATGTGATTGTAATTGCAGATGAAGCCCACAGGAGCCAATATGGTTTTGGTGCTGATGTTGTTGAGGACAACCATGAGGCTGCCGTGAAATATGGGTACGCAAAATATATGCGCGATAGCCTACCTAATGCCTCTTATATCGGCTTTACAGGAACACCCATAGAACTTACAGATAAAAACACCAGGGCTGTATTCGGTGACTACATCGATGTCTATGATATGACCAGATCCGTGGAAGATAATACCACAGTTAAGATCTTCTATGAAAGCAGGATTGCGAAACTCAATCTAAGCGACGAAATGAAGCCCATAATAGACTCCGAATATGAAGAAATTACGGAATATCAGGAGGCTAGCCAAAGAGAGAAACTCAAGAGCAAATGGGCTCGCCTTGAAGCTATTGTAGGAGCAAGGCAGAGGGTAAAGTTGGTTGCCCAAGACATCGTCGAGCACTTTGAAAAACGAGACAGGGCTCAACAGACCGAAGGCGGAAAGGCCATGATCGTTGCCATGAGCCGCAGAATTGCTGTAGATCTCTACAAAGAGATCATCGCTCTGCGTCCTGATTGGCATAGTGACGATCTGATGGGCGGCAAAATCAAGGTTGTGATGACAGGCAGTTCCTCAGATCCTGCTGATTGGCAACCATTTATCGGCACGAAAGCAACCCGCGAAGTCTTGGCCAAACGGATGAAAGACATAAAAGATGAACTCAAAATAGTCATTGTTCGTGATATGTGGCTCACAGGTTTTGACGTGCCTAGCATGCATACTATGTATATAGATAAACCCATGCGAGGCCATAACTTAATGCAAGCAATTGCCAGGGTCAACAGGGTATTTAGAGAGAAACAAGGCGGCCTTGTTGTTGACTATATAGGGATTGCTGAAAACTTGAAAGAAGCCCTAGCACAATACACAGAGAGCGATCAGAAGACCACAGGTGTTGATACAGAAGTTGCAGCAGATGTTCTCCTTGAAAAGCACGATTTAATCCAAGAACTCCTCCACGGACATGACTATAGCAAATTTTTCACAGGAAAGCCAAGTGAGAAGATGCAAGCGATCATGGAAACTGTGGATTTTATCATCGGACTTAGAGAAGAGAGAAAGAATGATTACATCCGTCTGGTGACTGAACTTTCTCGTGCCTACTCACTTTGCGCTACAACACCTGCAGCAGAGAGACTGAATGTGGAGATCGGTTTTCATAAAGCAGTTAAGGCAGCGATTGTGAAGCTAATTGGTGATGACGAGAGAAAGAAAACCACCACGCAACTGGATAGTGAACTAAATCAGCTACTATCTAAGGCCATCTCTTCAAATGAAGTTGTGGATATTTTAAGTTCAGTTGGGATTTCCAAACCCAATATAGCCATCCTCTCCGATGAGTTCCTTGAGGAAGTACGGGGGATGAAACAAAAAAACCTAGCGGTGGAACTCCTGAAAAGATTGCTTCAGGGAAGCATCAAGACTTTTTCCAGACGCAACCTTGTTAAATCCAAGAAGTTTTCAGAATTACTAGAGGCATCCATTAGAAAATACCAGAATCGTACGATTGAAACAACACAGGTTATTATGGAATTAATTGCTTTAGCTAAAGAAATTACTGAAGCAGAAAAACGTGGTGAAGATACAGGGCTGACCCCTGATGAACTGGCATTCTACGATGCACTAGCTGAGAATGAATCAGCCCGTGACTCTATGGATGATGAGATCCTCAAACAAATAGCAAGGGATCTCACAGTTAAAATTAGGAATAACATCAGCATCGACTGGTCAATTCGAGAGAGCGTGCAAGCTAAAATGAGGATGATTGTAAAACGTTTACTTGCGAAATATAATTATCCACCGGATAAAAGAGATAGTGCTGTGGATGTTGTTTTGGAACAAACAAAGCTGATGTGCGAGAATGAAAGCGTTAGTGTAAACAGGGTTCTGTAAATGCTTCTCATAACGATATTTCGTGCCACGTTAAGTTCCAAAGCGATAAAGGTTAGCCCTCTTGAAAACCTTTGGTTTTTTACTTGCTGGCAGCCAAAACTGAATATAGTTGGAGCCATATCTGTATTTGAAGAGCTTGAAAAAACTAGTTATTTTTGATATGGTTTAGATAGCAGAGTATAGTGCTAGATGAAACCATGGTTGAAAGATATGGTAGATGTGGAATTTTGCATTTTTCAAACAGCCAGACTTATTTTGTTTAATAATCGTTGAGAAGATAGATGGCATTACAATCATAAAATAATGGCTAGAAGGAGGCAAAAGATGAAGGCGAATAGCGATTACTGGATCACAGAGGCTAAAGAGAGCTTTGCTAGTGCTGAGGTATTATTTGACGGTAAACGATATTTAGAAGCTGCATTCTTCTGTCATCTTGCGATTGAAAAGGCCTTGAAAGCTTTTGTCGCGGAGAGGACAGAACAAATTCCTCCCAAAACCCATAACCTTTCCCTTCTTGCAGAGATGGGCCTTCGTGAAGAACAAAGAACAGAGGAATTAATGTCTTTTCTTTTTGGTTTAATGCCATATCAGCTTGAAAGTAGATACCCTAGTGATCGCTTACGAATATTAAAAGCTACTCCTCCTGCAAAATTTCGAGAGATTATTAATAGAACTCGGGAGGTGTTATCATGCTTAAAACAGATGCTGAAATAGCTGCTATTACAACTAAATTTGTTGAGGCTGTAAAGAATACCATACCAGTTGAACAAGTGATCTTATTCGGATCGTATGCCAAAGGCAACCCGCATGCTTATAGCGACATTGATCTAGCGGTGATCTCTCCCATATTTGGAGAGAACCCCTTGGAGGATCGAACTAGATTGTATAGAACAATATTTACAAACAAGCTAGATTCACTAATTGAGCCCCACCCATTTTCCCCATCCGATTTAGACGAGCCCCTTTCGTTTCTTACGGAAGTCGTGCGTACAGGGAAAGTCATCTACCAGAAAAAGATGCTGTAGTTAGTCAACTTGGGTTGGTGCAAATGCTTAGATGTTGATAGATATGCTACAAATGAAACCAGAAGCAGATAGCGGAGTCGCTCAAAGAATATTTGTCGGAAGTTGAATGATACGGAACAGTTTTTTCGTGTCGCCACATTGCAGATCTTACCATCTGCGGCTTTTAATCTCAGTTGCTTACAAACTGCAAGCAACTGAGGTTTTTTTAATAAGCCGTTTTTCCAAAATAGCCCGGTAGGTAATTGCGCTTCGAGGTGTAGCTCAGTCGGTTAGAGGAGACACTATATCCACTTCAAAAGGAACTTTTATATTTTCATCTATTTGTAGGCATTCCTGCAACATATCTATCCCATAGAGAAAGCAATTGATTTATTGCCTCCTGGTTCATAATACAGTAGACGATGGCTGCTTCTGGCACGGACACGACTGCCGCAACACCCGGCCAAAGAGCAACAGAGAATACTGGGCAAAAAAGCGTGAATGGAATATGGCTCATGATGCCGCCGTAACCGATAATTTTGAAAAGTGCGCTGGGTAGTGATTCGCATTTGGGAGTGCGAACTAAAGAAGAAAAAGCACGCTCCGCTACAAGATAAACTCAACATAAGTCGAGGGAATGGAGGCTGACCACAATGCTCGATAACGAAGAAAAGATTCTTCTATACCAAACCGATGACGGCAAGGTCACGATCGATGTGCGTTTCGAGGGCGAGACATTCTGGCTCACGCAAAAAAACGCTAGCCGAGCTTTTCGACACAACCGTTGCCAACATTAACATCCATATCCAAAATATCTTCGAAGAGGGCGAACTTGACAAGGAGGCAACTATTAAGGATTCCTTAATAGTTCAAACCGAGGGCAGCAGCGAGGTGACTTCAAAACCAGCCTTTACAATTTGGATATGGCGATTGCGGTCGGCTACCGCGCTTGAACTCAAAAAAAGCCACGCGATTCCGGCAGTGGGCTACGAAGGCTCTTAAGGAATCACATTCAGAAGGGCTTTGTTCTCAACGACTAAATGCTGAGAAATGGCGGAATGGCTTCTTCAGACAGACATCTTCCTCACCAACAACCCCGCAAGGTGCTTGAGGTTAAGGTGCGCGTTTCCCACGATGACGCCGTAAAAAAAAGCCGAGGGAATCAATGAGCAGTTCCGCATTAGGCAGGATGCCGAGTACATCGCGGAGTTCGACCGCGAAATGGCGAAGTACCTCAAGGGCGGAGACGATAAGGGAGAATTGCGATGCAAAAATCCGAACAGACGGAAACCCACGATGTCGGCAAGAATATGGCGGAGCATTTGATTAACCCCGATACTCGACCATAGCCTCACTCAAAGGTCAAAACTTCGATGAAGTCTACGTCAAGGATTGCATCGCACAAGTGCTGTGGATAGGTGCGCGTTGTATTTCGCCAAAAAAGACAAACCATGGTATAATCTAGAGAGGACAGCTTGTACGAAAAAGGATCAGGCCTATATTTTTGAAAAGTGGGGGAGCCGTGAAATGCAGAAAAAGGTAAGTCGCTACATGTTAGACAAAATTGGATCGAGGATGGCAAAAAGATTTGGTACCATCCCCAAAGGTGAGGAAGATCCATATTATCTTCAAATGTATTCTATGGAAGGAAATCTTCTTAAATTGCATCGCAGGGATCCAAGTAAGAATGGCAATGATGCCCTGGAGGCTGTTGGCATGTGTCTTTTGACCGTCGATGGTTACCTGCAGGATCTAGAATATGATTTTAGCAGTGTTGCCAATGACAAAAACAGCGTTTTTTGCAGGGGACTGCTCATGAGCTTCGATCCATTTACCAATGAAGAAGTAAAGGAAGTGCTCGGCTCAGAATATGATTGGAATGCAAAGAAAGTAAAGGAAGAATATTATGAAGCGCCTATAAAATGCATCTTGCGCATCGCGAAATCCATCTCCCTATGGACAGAAGAATTTGGTCCAAATGGGTATTTTATTTTTATGGAAGATCAGATAGGGAAGTTAGTAGGGGATAATGATGAACTGGATTTCGCGGTAAGGGCACCGCTAAGCGAGGAATTGGTTCGTGAATTGGAGAAATAACGATTTTTTGTAGAGACGATCACCATTTTTGAACGTAGATAGAAAAAGGTTGCCCTCAGATATTGAGGGCAACCTTTTCAAGCAGGCATGCAGATCACCAGAATGAGATCTGAACGCTTCCTGCAACAGTAGATTGTCGAGGTCAAAGTGGTAGTCGAAAAGATCATCTTGTGCCTCATTATAATCCTCAATCAGCCTCAAGACCATAGGCTCCACTGTCTCCTCTAATTGTTCTTCCAGAGAATCAATTGAACCGCGGATTATATACCTATTGCTATAGACCACAGACCAAAAAGGCAAGTCAGTCTCAACTTCTGCAAGATAAACAAGCCTTCGCACTTCCAGCACCACATCACCATAATAAGTGTTCTCATCATGTTCTCCCACTAGGAGATCAACTGAAATCATAGTATCCACATCATCTTGTTCAGGATACTCTTGCCGAAAAAAGGTAGTTCCTTTGGGCAGACTTTCCTGCAATTTTTTGTGGAGGATATTGAGAGTATACTTTTGGAGCTCCTCCAGTGGCGCCGTGGGGAAATCGCTCAGATCTAAATCTGCAACCAAAAGAATTTTATTCATGCCCTTGAATTCATTGCGATACTGATAGCTATTAGCTGAAGCAGAACAGAAAGAGATTAGCAATACAACAAGCATAAACCTTTTCACAGACAATCACGCTCATTTCAGTTTCTTAGGTTATCTTTTAATATTAGACGTAACTTTACAAGATCCCTTCTATAGGGGCTTTCCAGGAGGGAAACAGTATGAAAAAGCGAGTATGGTGGCTGATTCTATTTGCTGCAATTTATTTGAATAACAGCTCCTTTTTTGTGAGGCCGAAAGGCAAACCCTTGCTGTTTGCCCATCGGGGCCTTGCCCAAACTTTTCCTATGGAAGGAATCACAGGCCAAACCAATACAACTCGAATAATTTATGAGCCGGAGCATCCTTATCTTGAGAACACGATTCTTTCTATGGAGGCGGCTTTCTCTCGAGGAGCAGATCTGGTGGAGCTCGATCTGCAATTAACTCGGGACGGCGAGTTTGCAGTGTTCCACGATTGGCTTTTGGACTATCGAACAGAGAAGCAGGGTGCCCTTCGAGATTACACCATGGCGGAATTGAAAAAAGTTGATGTTGGCTACGGCTACACTGCAGATCAAGGCAAAACTTATCCTTTCCGCGGGAAGGGTGTGGGCCTGATGCCGACGCTCTCTGAGGTATTGGCTCATTTTCCAAAGGAGCACTTGGTGCTTCATCTGAAGAGCGATGAGCAAAAAGATGGAGAGAAGCTTGGCGAGTATCTTTCCCTCCTCTCCGATGAGAACCTGGGGAGGCTTGTGGTCTATGGGGGAGATAGGCCAATCGCAGCTTTGCACGAGAGGCTACCCCAGCTGCGAGTGATGTCTAAAGCTACAATGATAGAGGGTTTGCTCGCTTACATGGCTATCGGGTGGACTGGCTATGTTCCTGGTTCTCTTAGGAATACGCAATTGCATCTACCTGAGAAATATGCGCCCTGGCTTTGGGGCTGGCCAACTCGTTTTCTTAGGAGGATGGAGGGGGCTAATAGCCGGGTGATTTTAGTGGCAGGAGAGGGAGGTTTTTCAGAAGGCTTCGATACAGTGGAGGATTTGATGCGGCTCCCTCGGGGGTATACAGGGGGTATTTGGACAAACCGGATCGATCGGATTGCATCTGTGTTTTCAAGATAAATGAAATGAAAACCTCTAACACCCCAGCTATACTGGGGAAAATGGAGTAAGCAGTAGTTTTACGTATGTTAAAAGAAAGCTCCGCCGATGATGAACTCCGGGGCCTATATGTTGGTTCAACTTTCTTGTTGACGGTGTATTTCTTTCAAATCCTCAATGGCCATTGTCATATCCAGGGTATGAAAGCCCAAATAACACTCCTTCATGGTCTGTGCATCTGCCTGAGCATAGATGTCCCGGCTGCTTTCGCCAGTCATCAGATGCCAATAACGGTATGTGTATCCTGTCCAGAAGGCTTCTTCGCTGGAGAAATTTTCTTCAGATGCCTTTTTAACTGCAGACTCATCTAATAGATTTTCTAAGATATATTCCTCACCAGCCCACTGCAGTCGGTCATAGGGTAGATCGAGGAATTCGCAGGTCTTGCTGTTCATAAATTTGTTAGTAAAATCAAAGCAATCATATCCATGGCTTAATGCCAGCTCAAACAGCCGTCCCTGAATGTTGCAAAGCTGTAATTCAAACTTGGATAAATTTCCAGTCACAGCTGCTCATCTCCTATAATTTCATCGAAGAAGCGGCCATCACGACGATATTTACGGCAAATCTCATCGGCCTTTGCAATGCCTCTTCTGCGGTTCGCTTCGCTGGCAATTCGAAGCTGCTTTCGATCCTCCGTGCAGATAGGCTTTTCTTCGATAATTTCAATATGTTGGCAAGCCTTATCGGTAATGGCCACATACTGCTTGCTAAGTTTTAATGCGGCAAGGCTGTTGATTAAAGCGACATCCGTGATTTCGCCAGAGAAAAAGCGATCTAGGACCATAAACATTCTATCATTTGCAATGTACCCAACAATAATATCGCAGTTTTGGGCCATTGCTTGATATTTTCGATAAAGCGGCGTCCCTTTTATGGTTTCCATCTTTCCGCGATTGTACGCGATAAGCAACGCCCAGTCAATGCCAACTTCAACATCTAATACCTGCAGCCCGGTAAGAACGATGCGAACTGTATAAAGCCTGGCTTTAGGGAAATTGCAAATGAGAGTTAACGGCTGGCTCTGCTCAGTTCCCATATAAAAACCACACCCAAAATCGCAATGTTCCCGGCTGATGGGGCGAATCGTTCCCCTGATTCCACTTTTGGAACCGTGGTATAGAACGATACTGCCGTTGCCTTCTTTTATGCTATTGCCTTCGAACTCAGCATAGTCGATGTTATGATCCACACAAAACTGGTGCAGCCTACTGATTGCAGTCCGCGATGGCTCGCAATGGCCATTCTCCCAACGGTTTATCGTAGCAAAACTGAATTTAAGGCTCTTGGCGAATTGCTGCTGGCTAAACCCAGTTCTACGGCGAATTTCCTTTATAGTCTCAGGAAAATTAATTTGTTACGCCTCCAATCAGTATAACATTTGTCATGCTTATATTGTAGCATATGTAAATCAGGATATCAACGCACTTCATGTGTGATTGAATTGATGGTGAATTGTTCTATCGGTCAAGGTTAGGTAGCCTTGCGGCTCCGTTCCCATGTCCTCAATGTTTTCATAAAAACGGGATGATCCTGCTTTCTTCGAGGATGTGGAATTTTCTTTGTTCTGTGATGTCAGCACCATATTGGAGGTATTAGTGTAGATAGAAAAATAAAGGAGTATCTGTCCGAAGGAAGAATATCCTACAGGAAGCCCATGATTTTGCAGTGCGTAAGAAAGATTTGCAAAATTATTCCGTTCTTGAATTTGGGCGCGAGTATTACGATAATGTAGCTTTCTTTTTAGAATGAACTTGGCTCAGGGCTCCTCCTGATTGCAAGTTTAAGTTGCCCTGAATTTCAGACATCATCTTTCATAAAATAATATTTCATCGTGTTAGGAAGGATTACCATAAAATGAAATAGAACATTGTAATTAATGTTATTAGCTGCGACTGGTAGTTTACTACAAAAATCCTCATTCAAAGTTGAAGAAGATGTATCCAATTATTAAATAAAACCTTTTGATGTTAGATAGTACTAGAGGGTAGCTCTCACTTTGAGAGGAACCAATAGCTTTTGCAGCAGAATCAGAAATACATTTAATTTAAGGAGTTCAACCTAGCCCGCTTAATAATACCTTACAGAGAGAAGGGTGGGATTCCTGCAATAAAAAAGACATCGCTCTTCAATCAAAGCGTTAACTTCCGAAGAAGCCCGCTGAAGAGCAAGCCTGATTAAGATTTTAACATAAAAAGAGATTAGCTCAACTAGCGGGATTCAAGGGGAGATGCTATTGGGTAATTGGATAAGCTTTCGGTCCTTCCTTAGGGAGGGTGTACGTGGGCAGTGCGCCCATGGATTAACTTTAAAATAACACAATAGGGAGAGTTGGATATGTTAAATTATGTTTTAACTTGTTGCTCTACAGTAGATATGCCTTTTGATTATCTTGAAAAAAGAAATATTCCATTTGTAAGCTTTCATTATAATTTGGATGGACAGGAATATCTGGATGACTTGGGACAAACTGTATCCTTTGAAGAATTCTATAGTAGAATTTCAGCCGGTTCAATGCCTACGACCTCACAGGTAAATGTGGGACAGTACATAAATTTTTTCGAACCCTTTTTAAGGGATGGAAAAGACATTCTCCACCTTTCCTTTTCTTCTGGTTTATCGGGATCTTATAATTCTGCAATTATTGCCAGAGAGCATCTTTTATCGATATACCCGGAAAGGAAAATCTTGATTATAGATTCCCTGGGAGCATCCTCTGGATATGGGTTGCTTACAGACATGGCTGCGGATATGCGGGATAATGGAACAGCACTTGAAGAAGTATATAATTGGCTTGAAGAAAATAAGCTCTATATGCATCATTGGTTTTTCTCTACGGATCTTACCCATTATAAACGCGGCGGTCGTATATCAGCTGCATCTGCGGTTGTGGGGAGTTTGCTTAACATTTGTCCTCTGTTAAATATGAGCTACGATGGAAAACTTACTCCTCGCAATAAGATTCGCGGTAAAAAACAAGTGATCAAGGAGATTGTGCGTATGATGGAGATACATGCAAAAGATGGTATAGATTATTCCGGCAAGTGTTTTATATCTAATTCAGCTTGCTATGACGATGCACGAAAGGTAGCTGAGTTAATTGAAGAAAAATTTCCTTTACTCAATGGGTGTGTAATGATAAATAGTGTTGGTACCGTAATAGGTTCTCATACCGGACCTGGAACTGTAGCACTTTTCTTTTTGGGTGATAGGCGTCAAGATTAGTTGAATTCAAATTGTTTAATTGTAGTACAAAAAACGCAGTCGAAAGCCCACGGTTTCAATTTTTTATTGAGCAATATCATAGGGTGCTGAATAACTCGTCAATTTCTTCAAGACATCTTCTTATTAGTCTTATTGGTGCGTCATACGCAGCAGATGCTACTTGCAAGCTACCTAAACGATATGAGTAAGTATAATCCAAAGAACTAAACCGCTTCGCGGTGGAAATAAAAGAGCTGGTGCATGTAATAGTGCATCAGCTCTTTTCAAAAGTATCCTTTATGTCAGTAGATTATGCAGAATTTATAAAGGACCTAGAAAAGGTTCCTTTTTATATCTCGATCCTCCTTATGATCCAATATCAGATACTTCCATATTGGTCGTATTGAAAGTCTTAGATACCATAAAATACGAATAGACCTTAATCCCATTATTCGAAAAAGGAAAAGTTGGAAGCCGCCAAGACACGGGCGAAAGAATACCTGTCCGAATTGCTTATACTCTCACCGGAGGGAACTGCGTTTTTAGAAGCCTTCTGTCAGAAGTGGTACAAGCCAGAGTTTCTTTTCAATGGTGAAGACGTATTGGAAAGTAAACGCAATCATCCGGTGGCTCCTTGGAAACTGCGTTAATAGAGCGCAATCGAGCTAGCGTGCACAAATTTTTTCAGCAC
>ENA-UOOK01005063-UOOK01005063.1-fermentation-metagenome-genome-assembly--contig:-NODE-5063-length-13564-cov-3.688356_pt1 | contig 13564 bp, 10 predicted proteins | sample MGYA00245777_ERZ724023 | MGnify/ENA primary metagenome ERZ724023 (study PRJEB28704, sample SAMN03018312) | fermentation metagenome | biome: anthropogenic terrestrial biome; feature: soil; material... | reverse complement strand
GTATGAAGATTGCAGGCCGATCTGGTCTGCAATCTTCATACCTCCGGTAACATGACCGATGATAATCCTGGCACTCTCCTTACAGGTCATCTTGGTATGAGGATTTACGCCGGCTTGATTTTCTGTAAAGAATACCGGATTGGTTATCTTTCCGATATCATGGTACAGAGCTCCTGTACGAACCAGCAGACTGTCAGCCCCGATCTTGTTGGCTATCTCTGCGGCCAGATTACCGACAGTGACAGTATGCTGGAAAGTGCCGGGAGCAACCTCACTCAGTCTCCTCAATATTCCCTTGTTTGTATTCGAAAGTTCTACTAGCGTCACATCTGAGACGAATCCGAAGGTTTTCTCGATAATATACATCAGTGGATTGGCCAATAAGAGGAACACACCATTGATAAGGAAATAGGTATACATGCTCCGGTCCATCTTCATGACATGATTGCTCTGCAACAGATTCAAGGCAAAATAGACAACCATACTGACAAAAGTCACGAACAGGGCTGTCTTGATGAATTGCAGACGACTGGAAAGTTCGCGCAAAGAATAAATGGCCATAATACCGGCAATCAGTTGTACGATGATAAACTCATACTGGTATTTCACGGCTGCTGCACAGATCAGGACCATCGTGGCATGAGTGACGAAAGCTGTCCGGGAATCCATAAAAACCCTTACAAATATGGGGGCCAGGGCAAAAGGAATGATATAGACACTGAACACATTATGCTCCATGATCAGTGACGTCAGTATCGGAAAGATGATGATCATAGAATAGAGCATCATGATATTCCGTGTCTTCTCAAAGTAATCTTTCCTGAACAAGACCAGATATAAGGTGAATAATATCACAAGTATGGTGACAAACATCAATTGCCCAAGCATGGTAGAAGTTAATTCTACCCGAGTAGCACTTCTCTGCTTCATTTCCTTTTCATAGGAATGCAATACTTGATATTCATAATCGTCAATGATCTCACCCCGGTCTATTATTTTCTGTCCTCTCAATACCATACCACTGGCCAACGGTATACTGTTCAGGAGATCTTGTCTTTCTGCTTTACTTCTCGTTTTATCACAGACGAGATTGGGTTCGATATAATTATTCAGGTTGCATCGCTGCAGGACGAGACGTTCTTTATTCAGTTTCTCATCCATAAACAACTGTTCGTATGCTGCTATCGTAGAATAGATACCACTTACTTGTGTACTTCGGGCCAGTTTCCCCTTAATGACTCGGATCATACTGGTAGAGTCCTTGCCTATAGTGTTATATTCCGGAGTGCTGATAATACCCGACTGATAAAGTTGATGAAGCCTGTTGGCAATCATCGGAATATAGTCTTGAGGCAGACCGGAAATACCATCTTTGAAATCATGAAGGAATTTGGCAATATTCTCCTTTTCCACCTGAGTATTATACTTATAGTAAGGTTGGTATTTCCTCATCAGGGAATCCTTCTCTTTCCGGACAGTCTGATCGGTCTTATACACCGGGAAATCAAACTTGGCTATAAAGGATCCGTACATCCACGGTTTGCCGCTATCATAGTTAAACTGCCTGCCCTCATTGCGTGGTAAGAACCAGACAATGACAACAACCGTCACACTGATAAAACCGGCCAACTTGAAAAATTCATGCCAATAGTGCTTATCTTGTTTTTTGAATAACTTCATGAATATTCTTTAAAAACATTTATTCTTTGCGAAAGTACGAAAAAAATTGCAAAATATTAAGGTCAATTGGATAAAGTCATAAAAAATAAGCATTATACTTACAAATCGGGTATAATGCTTATGAATAGTTAATCCTTCTGTAAGACGGACGACTCTACTTCTATCGTCCTCCTAGCATGCCAGATTCAAAATCCCTCCTATTTGATGATCCGATAGTAGTCGGATTTGCGGGGCTTGATCGTATGAGGGAAACTTGCAGCATAACCCAGTGAAAGAGCGCCTACTCCGATAAGGCCATCCGGAAGTCCCCACTGCTTCAGCAGGGCTTTGCCTTCTTCTGTCTTGAACATGGCATCTTCCCGGTTGATCCAACAGGATGCAAGACCGATGGAATGGGCTGCCAGCATCATACTGCCCAGTGCCAGACTACCGTCCTTAATACTGTTGACCCAGTCTGCCGGTGCCAAGACCAGGACAAGAGTCGGCGCATCGTAATACGGATTACTCGTGACCCCCATGGCTTTTGCATTCATCCTGGCTAATTGCCCGATCTGTTCTTCATTCTGTACGGCAACGATCCATGGATCCTGCTTTCCCATACCGGTAGGAGCCCATGTTCCGGCATCAAGGACGGCCTTCAACTCTTCATCCTTAATCTGTTCTTTTTTAAAACGGCGGATACTTCTTCTTTCCCGGATTGCCCTCAAAACTTCATTGTCCATCATCATATCGCGTTTAGTATGTTATCGAATGAGAACACTCAGACTAAAAGAGTAAGACCCAAGGTCAGGCCTTCTCCTTTACGGCATTCTCTGTTTTCTGCTCTTTCTGCATCAGGTCTTCACCCCAGTGCATGATGGCTTCGCGTGCTTCACGGTCTTTCTCTACTTTCGCTTTCTGGGGATAGAAAATCATACGCAGAGATTGATTATAGTTGAAATAGTTCCACATCCAGTTGAGTAATACGACGACTTTATTGCGTACGCCCAATATGGAGCGGAGATGAACGACCAGCCACATTACCCAGGCGAAAAAGCCTTGGATCTTTACGGTCTTGAAATCTGCGACGGCCTTGTTCCGTCCTACAGTAGCCATAGAACCGAGATTTTTGTAATGGAAAGGCTTCAATTTCTTTCCTGTCTCTAACCGTCTGATATTCTTTGCAAGAAGTTGCCCTTGCTGAATGGCAACCTGAGCCAATTGCGGATGCCCTTTCGGATAGGCTTTATCTCCGCTCATAATGCACTGGTCTCCGATGGAGAAGACACTTTCCATACCTGGTATACGGTTGAAGGCATCCACTTTGATCCGACCACCGTGACCGATCATCGACGGATCCATATTGGCGATGGATACGCCTGCGATACCACTCACCCAGATAAATGTGCGGGTAGCTATCTCACTGCCATCCTGAAGGAGAACTTTATAGTTCTTATAGTCCATCACTCGTTTATTCAACAGGATGTTTACTCCCATGCGGCGGAGAAACTCTTCTGCCTTTTGTGAAGCGGCCGGTGACATCGCTGAAAGCAACTTTGAGGAAGCTTCTATCAGATAGATATTTATCAGACTCTTGTCCAGTTCCGGATAATCATGGGGGATGACACTTTTCTTCATTTCTGAGAGGACTCCGGCCACCTCTACACCGGTAGCACCACCACCGACAATCACAAAGTTCAGCAGTTCCTGACGTTCCAGATCGGTTGCACAGGTAATGGCTCGCTCCAGATTGGCCAGTATTGCATTCTGTAGTCCCATCGCCTCCGAAACGTTCTTCATCGGCATGGCTTCTTCGGCAATGTGCTTGTTACCATAATAATTGGTCGTTGCACCGGCTGCCAGAATCAGATAATCATAATCTATCTTCCCAATAGAGGTCTGGATAATCTTCTTATCAGGAAATATCGAACGCACTTCTGCCATCCGAAAATAGATATTATGGTTTTTCTTGAAGATCCGTCGAAAAGGAAACGATATGGAACTGGGTTCCATCCCGGCTGACGCCACTTGATAGATCAGTGGTTGAAACTGATGATAGTCATTCTTGTCAACCAGGATAATCTGCATACCTGAATGGCGCAATTCATTCGCCAGTTTCAGTCCTCCGAAGCCACCACCTACGATGACTACGCGCTTTTTACCATTTTTGTCAATATTCAAACTCATTTTTCAAACTACATTATCAAGTAATTGACAAATTTACTGAATTTGTATCATTTTCACAAAATGATATAGACAAAATATGTTAATAACGGATCAGTAAATATCCGGCATCAACCGGCTCCATAATAGAATGACTATGGTGATGAAAAGAGCGATAGCAGCCAGCCAGATCAGAGTATGACCGATAATATTCAGGAATTTCTTCATCTGTGTCGCTATTAACAGTATCTCTTGATCAATTCAATTGCATCTTCGGGACAAGCCTCAACACACTCGCCACAACCAATACACCTTTCGGGATGATTCACGAAAGTGACATATTTGTCTTGTACCCAGGAACTCTCAAAAACTTTATGACAGCAGACCCATTCACAATATCTGCAGTTACGGCAGTTGTCTTCTATGACGTTCGCTACCAATTTGCTTTTTTTCCTAAACATAACCCTGTTTTAATTTCAATAGTCTGTATTTCATTTCATATATAGTATTACAGCGGAATGCCTTATACTATTTAAGACAAGTGCTTCTTAAATCAATAAGTTTAATTTATAAATAAAATAATAACAAAATGTATCTATATAAGATTTAAATTAGTATATTTGTATACAAAATAGGTAAAACATAAAATTAAGGTAATATGGGATTGTTTACAAGGAAAAGCATCAGTAGTCTCATGGCTGAAGCCTCAGACAAACATGGGATGAAAAAAACTCTATCAACAGGAGCCTTGATTGCACTCGGGATAGGAGTTGTCATCGGCGCAGGATTATTTTCAATTACAGGCATTGCAGCCGCCGACCATGCTGGTCCGGCCATCATTATCTCCTTCATCATTGCAGCCATCGGTTGTGCTTTTGCTGGATTATGCTATGCAGAATTTGCCTCTTCCATACCGGTTTCAGGCAGTGCCTATACATATTCATACGCTACGATGGGGGAATTTGTTGCCTGGATCATCGGCTGGGATCTGATTCTGGAATATTCCGTCGGTGCCTCTACAATCGCCTCCAGTTGGTCTGGTTATTTCTTCGAGCTGCTTCATTCTATGGGGCTTTCTATGGATCGCCGGTTGATGATGACTCCGTTTGAGACCTTTACTCTACCTGGTGGTGAAATAGTCCGCGGAATCATCAATCTCCCATCCATCTTCATTGTCACGGTCATGTCGATGGTTCTGATACACGGTACAAAAGGATCAGCCAGACTAAACAACGTGATTGTCATTTTGAAAGTAAGCATCGTCCTGCTTTTCATCTTCATTGGATTCCACTATATTGACAAAAGCAACCTGACCCCTTTTATCCCGAAAAATGAAGGGAGTTTCGGAAAGTTCGGCTGGTCTGGAATCTTCAGGGCGGCAGGAATGATCTTCTTTGCCTATATGGGATTTGATGCCGTATCTACGGCGGCACAAGAGACCAAGAACCCACAAAAATCGATGCCCTACGGCATCTTGGGATCCCTGTTGATCTGCACGATCCTCTATGTTCTGTTCGCTTATGTCCTCACCGGCGTAGCCAATTACAAGACTTTCAGCGGTGCCGGAAGCGATCTGGCACCCGTTGCTACAGCTATCAATCACATGGGCAAGGTTGGTCCTGGCGGAACAGTCATCCCGGCTTACCCGTGGCTGAACAGAATCATCATACTAGCCATCCTCCTAGGTTATTCTTCTGTGATACTGGTATTACTGCTCGGACAGAGCAGGGTTTTCTATTCCATGAGCCGCGACGGACTGATTCCTCCGATCTTCTCGCATTTGCATCCTAAATACAGGACACCGGCTAAATCCAATCTACTGTTTATGGTCTTCGTCTCCCTAATCGCTGCATTCATTCCGGGTAAGGTCGTAGGGGAGATGAGCAGCATCGGAACATTGTTTGCTTTCATTCTGGTCTGTCTGGGAATCATCATCATCCGAAAGAACAATCCCGGGGCCAAACCCGCTTTCAGGACTCCCTGGGTACCGGTCATTCCCTTACTGGGAACACTGGTATGCTTGTCCATGATGGTGTCTCTGAGTATTGACACCTGGATACGCCTTGTCGTCTGGATGATGGTCGGATTTGATATCTACCTTGTACGCGGACCCAAGTATAGCAGGTCGTCAAAGGATGACCCGCCTGAAGAGAAGCAGAAATCGCGGAACGTAACATCTGTCTGCGGACTTGCCCTATGTGTTTTGCTCGCCTTCTTCACCTACGTCCATCATCGGTCTGAGGCAAGCAATAATACAGACTTAATTATCTTCAACTTTATCATTGCCTTCCACTTGGTCTACTATCTCAGTTTCCGGTTTTTTAAGAAAATATATCGAAAATAAAGGCGGGAAGATCCTGACCATACGATAAAACTGTATGAACCATACAGCTATATCACCATAGCCACTATGACTTTACCTGAATCTAGTGTGGTTCTTCTTTAATTTAGTTGAAGAAGAACCAGATCAGTAGACACAATAAAAGAAGCTATGCGGACCACATTGACACTATGACTTATTTCTTTACCTTCAGAAACTTTCCGATAAGTTCAAAAACTTCAACAACCGTCTCTTTATCAGGTACAGGAATCTTGATATGTGACTGCCCCGTATCAGGATCACTTTCTATAATTGAATCAATAAGTGTCTTTGTACTTTCCTCCGACTTCAGCGTTTCTGCCAGTCCGGAGAAGAAAGCTACACCTTGCTCTATCAAACGCTTTGAGGAAGTGACAGGTTTTTCTGAAACAGAAGATGGTTGGTCAGATTTCTGATTCTCCGTCTTTTCCAGTTGATCCTTTCCTTTCTCAGTAACACGATCATGATCTGCTTTCGGCTCTTCATCCGCAATATCAATAGGCTGCTCTTCTCTCACGGTTGCTGTCTTATCCACACTATTGATTGTCTCACTCAAATCCTTCATCATAGTCTGGAATTTACTGTCAGAAGAGAATATCGTATCCTGCCCACCATCAAGTGCTCCCTCAAACATTGAAGACTTGAATTTAAGTTTTCCAAGCATTGATTCCTCAAAAGTATTGGCAGATACCAGATTGATAACCTGGATATTTCTCTTCTGGCCGATACGGAATATACGTGCGATACGTTGCTCCAATACAGCGGGATTCCACGGTAAGTCGATATTGATTACAATTGAGGCTGCTTGCAGGTTCAGTCCGGTGCTGCCCGCATCTGTAGAAAGAAACACACGACTTTCGGGCAGATCCGTAAAATGACTAACCAAGTCTTTACGATCCTTTGAGGGCACACCTCCATGAAGGTATTCATAATGGATGTCCTTTGCATCCATCTCTCTGGCAATCAACTGTGTCATCCTCTTCCACTGACTGAACACAACGACCTTCTCGTCACCACCCTCAATGACATCATTGATGATATTCATCACCTCGTCAACCTTTGTATCATAACGTGTTTTCTGATCAAGAATATAGGTACTGTCACACACCATACGCATCTGTTGTAAAAGCAGCATAATCCTGTTTCGGTCGGTCTCCGACAAGAAGTGATTCTCCTCCCATTTATGCAACAAACGGGATACAGATAACTTCGCGTCATCATGCACAGCCATCTGTTCTTTAGTCATGGGTACCATGAGATTTTTATCCTGCCGTTCCGGCATCTGAAGTCGGACGTCATTTTTCTTCCGCCGGATCAGAACTTCTTTAAGCCGCTCCCTTATCTCATTCAAATTGCGGTATCCTATTGTCGCACCTTTATCATCACTGATGATATAGCGGTCACGGAAGAGATAATAAGGACCGAGACAAAACTGATCCACCAACTCAACTACGGAATAGAGTTCCTCCAACCTGTTCTCCAATGGGGTACCCGATAGAATAACCGCATAATGTGACACGATTTTCCTTGCCGCTTTAGCAATCTGAGTATTCCAGTTCTTTAACCGTTGTACTTCATCAATAATAAGCATATCGGTCTCCAAGTATCCCCGAGCTTTGATATCATTACATGCTGCATTATAAGACACGATCTTATAAGGATCAGGCAATTGGTATTGCTCACGGCGTTGCATATAATTGCCCTCAATCACATGAACTTTCTGCCCGGAGAACCTTTCTATTTCCCGTTTCCACTGATATTTTAACGAAGTAGGGCACATGATTAAAGTAGAAGCAGACAGTCCTTTCTTTCTCAATAACTCTGCGACACCAATAGCCTGTATTGTTTTCCCCAGTCCCATCTCATCAGCAATGATTGCTCTGCCCGCTTTTGCAGCAAAACGAATTCCTTCCTCCTGATAGGGATATAGGCGAGTATGAAGAAGTTGTGTAAAATCAGATTTTGTCAGCGAGTCTATCCACCTGATACGTTCCTTCTTTTCTCTATGTTCAAGGACAAACTGCAAGGCATCCTTATAGCAGCGAAAAGTGTCATCTACAGCGTATGCCTTTTTCAGAAAAATATCAAAATGCTGGTATTCATTTTCCTTCAGCACAAAATCTTTACCAAAATATTCAGCAGCCAAAGTGGTATAATCCTCTTCATGATCACAGCCTATACGGATACGAACTCTTCTAGTTTCTGTATAGTCTAAATAAACGGAAGTATAAGCTGGTATTTCCCCATGAACATGATGATGACCATGCCTGATCCACGATTTCACAGCTTCCAGATGCTTGCACGTCCCCAGACGGGAAGTCTTGAAATCCATACATGAGCAATAATTCCACGGACTTCTGGCGCCACGATAAACGACCTTATATTGTTGTTTGCTTTCCGGATTGATCACCTGGTATTCACCTGGAGAGTTTTTTTCATCAACGCTCCTCACAATAAACCTCTCATCACGAGCAGCCTGCCTTCTCAGCAGCACCTGCCAAGTCCGCAAGTCCAGTCCTTCGGGCTTAAATTGATAAGGAATCTTCTTAACCGACTTCTTTCTGGTTGACTTCTTCTTTGTTGTTGTGCTTTTAGACATCTTTCTAAAATTATAGTTTAAACGTATTGAGCAATATCACCGACCTTAGACATAAATTCTCGGGTAAACCAATGCTGGAACACACTGTCGGCAAGAACGGTCCGATTTCCGGCAACATCAATGATTTCCCGATCGATAAGAGCTTTTTTGATTTTATCAATATTTGATTTGGAACCCATCGGAAATCCATCCTGAACCTCCCGTGATCCGAAATTATCGTGATAACCTTTACAAATCGCTCGGATAAAATTCATCTGATAAGTACTCAGACCTCTGATCTGTTCAGTGAAGAAACTCGAATTCTGAGCCAGTAAGGCTTCATAGCCATTATCAAAATCTTTCTCTGTAACTTCTCTTCCAGTCTCAGCCATCACATCCCATGCTAACTGCTGGACGTATGAAGAATAATTGTCCACGGTCTCGCAAATCTTTTCAGCAAATCTTTGGGATATCTTCTGACCACTATCCATAAAACGCTTCTGAATATAAACGGTCCAGTCCTTCGTCGGAATACATCCCAGTTCATTCACTTCACCAAACTGGTAAAATGGCATACGTTGACTCTGGAATATTTTTGTCATCAGATGTTTCTTACTTCCAAACAAGCAATAGGATACATTTTGCTGGTGCTGCCATACTCCACGCATTCGCTTTTGTACTGTCAGAGAATCGTCAAATTCACCTATCTGCTGAAATTCATCAATACAGATCACTATACGTATTCCCTTTTTGGTAGCTATTATTTCAGGCAGATTCAATATATCCTGAGGAGAATAGTTCTTGGGGGTAATTCCCAGCGAAAGGGAGAATGCCATACCCGGACCTGGAGAAAAAGAAACCTTCGGAGATACTCGTGAAAGAAATTCTTTAACATTCTCCAATATTCGTTCAGCTTTTGAGTCTGTCTGTTCAAAAATCGTCTCAGCAAAACGATTAAGAAATTCATATTCACTACGGCAGTCATAGATATCCATCATTACAACTTTCAACTTGGGATCATCGATCTCTGACTTTACTTTTTTGACAAGAGAAGTTTTACCCATACGCCTGGGAGAAATCAGAATGACATTCATGCCATAGATGAAATCTTTTTTCAGGTGTGCAGTTTCTCTTATCCTATCCGTGAAATTCTTTCCTTCCACAGACATTCCATATACAAAAGGCTTGTCCATATTGTTAGTGATTAACTCTGGCAAAGATAGGAATTTTCAATCGGTTCACCAAGTGGTGGACCACCGCCGAGTGAACTTTTATTTATTTTTAGTACTTAAAGGATTGAAAATGATAAAACTGCATAAGGCCTCTTTCTGATCTAATTCCATCAATCTGCGGACTCGACTGATATGGAAAGACTGATTTTAATTGAAGAATTTGGTATGTAAATCAATTATATTTACCTTTGTGAACACAACGTTTGATCTGGAAGAAGGCGGATATAATAAGTAATGGAAAAACCACTCTTGTGAAAGTTCCTTCTGATAGACTTTCTATGAATGGAAATAACTACAGAAAATCTTTAACGATGAAAGAAGTAAATCCAATGGAAACTCGCAGGGCCAGAAGCTGGGAATTGTATATCAATGCTCCTATGCCTATGGTCACCCTGTTCAAGACCTTTGATATATCAAACCTGATACAACTCAAATCCAGTGGTTATAAGTTGAACATGCTGATGTGTTATTGTATTGCCCGTGCTGCCAATGACACGAAAGAATTTCTGCTGCTTCCGGTGGGCAAGAAGATGTTCGAATATGATCAGATTGGAGTAAATGTCATTGTCGCAAACAGGAAGGGTGGTATCAATGCCTGTGACCTCCCGTTTGCCGCGGACATCAGAAGTTTCAATGACTCTTACCTGAAATTGACTGAAGAAGTGTATCAAACTTGCAAAGACTTCGAAATCGAGGATTCTATGATTATCGGAACTTCGAGTCTGGTAAAATATGATCTTGACGGAGTCGTCAACATGTACAGTGGCATTTTCAATAATCCTTTCCTGATCTGGGGCAGATACAGGAAAGAGGACAAAGCCACCAAACTCCAGATCTCTTTTCAGTTTCATCATGTGCAGATGGATGGACAGGAGGCATGCGAGTTTCTGGAGAGAATACAGCGTTATATCTTCTCTTTGAAATAGCAATCACTTAGTGGGTGATAGTTCATCAAACGATAGACTACCGCTGTATAGACTTTTATTTATCTTTAGTAATTCAGGGATAAAATCTTCTTTATCCTATTATCGTGACAAGAAAACAGAAGATCGCAGAAGGAACTGATAAAAAGTATTAACGGAAAGCATGATTTTCCGGATTTTATGCTTACCTTTGTCATAACGCAGTTGATTTGCCCTTCTTATTAACAAAAGAACAGGTTTGGGCAATCAACAGATATCGGGAAGTTGGATCAGACCTTTCATGATCTGTACTTGAGAATATAATAAATTCACTACAAGACAAAGATATGAAGAACAAAAAATCAACGGTTAAATTACCGTCAGAATGCACAACGATCATCGTAGGTGACAAGATGACGAGTGACGGTTCGCGCATCGCAGCCCGTTCAGAGGACTGGGATGCCATGTACGCCAAGAACTTTGAAATTTTCGAGGATACAAATTGTGGCCCGAAAGAATTTGTGGCTAAGGACAGCACCTTCCGCTGCGAACTCCCTCAGAAGGCGTTGGGTTATCAGGCTCTATCCCCCTATCATCTCCATGGAGAATGGGGAAGTGCAGGATTTAATACAGCAGGTATTGGCATGAGCTCTACGGAAACGATCTTCAGCAGTGACAAGGCCTTGTCCTTCGACCCATACCTGGAAAACGGACTGGCAGAGAACTCCATCTATAATGTTGTCCTGCCCTATATCCGCACTGCCCGCGAGGGTGCAGAACGCCTGGGAGCAATGATCGAGAAATATGGTTCTGCTGAGGGATTCGGCATCAGTTTCATTGATGATAAGGAAATCTGGTATCTCGAGAATGCCTGCGGTCATCGCTGGCTGGCCTGCCGGATACCTGCTGATAAATATTTCGTCACCGGAAACCAAAGTCGGTTCCGAAAATATGACCCGAAAGACAAGAAAAACTACATGGCTGCTCCTGACCTTATCGACTTTGCTGTCAAGAATCAACTCTATGATCCTTCAAAAGGGGATTTCGATTTCCATGAGGCGTACTCCCGTGACGAAAAGGAGGACACAACTTATAATTACCCTCGTGTATGGGGACTGCAGAAAATGTTCAGCCCTTCCATCCAGAATGATGTGACAAAGAACACCTTCCCTGTATTTGCTAAAGCTGATCAGAAAATCAGTATCGCTGACATGCGCCGTGCCTTTCGCTTCCATTACGACAATACGGATCATGACCCTTATCTGCACAGCAACCCGAAGGAACCCTATCGCCCGGTATCTATCTTCCGTACGACACAGACCCATCTGCTTCAGGTTCGTCCGGAACTGCCGTCTGCTATCGGTTGCATCACTTATGTAGCTGAAGGTATGGCTGATCTCGGAGTGTTCCTTCCGCTCTATGAAGGTGTGCGTTCTTTCCCGAAAGCTTACCGGATCGGAGACGGGCACTCCAGCAAGGACTCTGCTTACTGGATCTTCCGTAAGGTGATGACGCTCGGCATGGTCAACTATAATGAATATGCTCCACTCATCAAGGAGACTTATGCCAGATTTGAGGCAGAAACTGATCAGCGCCAGAAAGAAATGGAAGCTGAATATCTGAAACTCTACCAGCAACAGCCAATGAAAGCTCAGGATATGCTTCAAGACTTTTCTGATGGTATACTGAACAAAGCTCTGAAAGTAGCTGATCAACTGACGGAGGAACTATTTACCCGTATGGCTGCCAATACCCAGAAGACCTATCTCTTCCATGGCGCCTGATCTCCAAAATCGAATCTATTTATAGAAAATGCCGTATGTGATCATCAACATACGGCATTTTCTAATCAAGTTTTACATGAAAAAACTAAGTGTGAATTGAGAGGAAGTCCCCCATCCTTCACACTTAGCCATTTATCTTCTTACCTTCAAACTTTTATTTCTGATTTTCCTTCATTACAGGTTTCGATGGAACACCAGGATTAGAATTCTTCTGTTTCCTCATCCCCTTCATTGCAGACGGATTACATTTTGCATTAGTACATTTCCGCCTCATCCGTTTAGAAGGTTTACAGGCCTTGCCTGATTTGCCCTTAGGCCAAGCCTTAGATTTCTTTGCCATCCGGCAATTATGCTTCTGATCGCTACGACATTCGGTGCGATGCTTCGACATTACTCCGGTCTGCGGTGTGTTAACCGTCTGGGCTGATACAAACAAACCAAACAGACAAAATGCTAAAACAAATAATGATTTTTTCATACTTTTCTTCATTTTAAATTGAACAACTGGCCGTCCCAAATGTAAAGAATTACTTATTTCGATAATTGCTTCTTTTCCGGTCTCAAAGCCACTCTCTCATCAGGTAACCAACCGAAAACTTTAATTTTAATATCTATGAACAAAGATAGTAAAAGTTCTGTTATGTAAAACTTTTAATCATTATTTTATATTTTATTTACCATTACTTATAATATTGTAACTATTCAACAATATATCCATTCTGTTGGAACCATATTCAAGTACTACCATCCCATTAAGAAGATGAAGACGTGAAAAAACAGAGTGAAATAGACAACAATCAGTTTTCTTTCACTATTAATACCATGATAAGTTACCATTTCATCAGAAGAGTATTTTTCTCCCAGAGAAACAACAATTATCAAATCAT
>ENA-UOOK01005062-UOOK01005062.1-fermentation-metagenome-genome-assembly--contig:-NODE-5062-length-13570-cov-2.537995_pt1 | contig 13570 bp, 6 predicted proteins | sample MGYA00245777_ERZ724023 | MGnify/ENA primary metagenome ERZ724023 (study PRJEB28704, sample SAMN03018312) | fermentation metagenome | biome: anthropogenic terrestrial biome; feature: soil; material... | reverse complement strand
ACTCCTGACGGCTCTTTTGAGAATCTTGCCAAACGGATTAAGATTATGGTATCCATACACTTCAAGATTATCCTTAATCCGTTTGGCAAGATTCTCAAAAGAGCCGTCAGGAGTGGTTGTAGCATCAATGAAAGCGTCATAAACATTAAAATCAAACTGCCCGTCGAGCATCCCCGGCTTAACATAAGATGAAATCAGAGCAAGTGAACCGTATGTTTCTCCTATCTGATAAAGACTTTTTTGAGGGAGACTGTCGAGAATCTTTCTTGTCAGCAATCTCCAATACCCTTCAGGAATGTGTTTGGTGGCATCGTGTCGAAATCCGTCAAAATCGTAATTCTGCATCCAGAAAAGGGCGGAATCGGTAAGTTGTGCACTTATCTCTTCTTTTTCAAGGTCAAGAGTCGGAATATGGTCATCAAACCATGTGGTAAGTCTGTATTCATCCCATAATTGACGATTGGGACGTCCGTCGGGAGTATTTGAAGGTGTTGTCCAATCGGGATGAGCCTTCAATGTGGGACTATTGATGTGCATGTGATTTGACACATAGTCGAGGATTACGTTTTTGTTGTCTGAATGGGCGGCATCAAGGAGTTGTCTCAACTCATCTTCAGTTCCGAATCTGTCATCCACTTTGGTCACATATATCGGCCAATAACCGTGGTAGCCGCTGAATTGTGTTTCAGGGTCATGTATCTGCCCCCATGCATCGTATGGATTCTGTGTAATCGGTGAAAGCCAGATAGTCGTGATTCCTATACCGTCAAAGTATCCGCTCTTGATTTTTTGGGTAATTCCGGCAAGGTCACCTCCCCAATAATCTACCTTGGAATTGACTGTTTCAGAATTGATTGCCCAATCATTGGATGGATTTCCATTTGAAAATCGGTCTATCAGAAGAGAATATAATATTTGTGTGTGTTTATCATGTCTATTGAGCTGTCCAGGATTATTTACAACCTTGCCAAAGCTCAGAGGAACAAGTATATCGTTGCCGGGACCAAACTCATTGGCCATATAGAGCCTGATATAGCTTCGCTCCATTTTAGCCGCATTTGAAGGTACGGTTATCATAAGAAGAGTGTCGCTGATGACAGTAATTCCCTTATTTTTCTCCATGAGGGTATTCTGCCAGAGTACAGCCACCTCTTTTGCTCCATTTTGGATAATTACGTAAAATCCGCCATCATTACCCTCAATCGCCCTTGTGGTGATAAACGGAGCTTTCTCGCGATTACACTGTTTCACCATCCGCTCCGTCATGTTTTTGACTACAAGCGTGCCTTTGTCCCCCGCACTATATACGTCAAGAAGCGAAATGAAAGGAGTTTGCTCGCTTACAGGTATCAGCAGGGTATCTTTCTCCTCCATTTTGGGAAAATAATCCCTTAAAATAATCCGCGTGGAATCCTGTTCCACAATGCAGGGAGAGGCAATGGCCGAGTTATCGAAAAAAGCCGATTTTTTCAGAGAAGGAACTCCGTTGCAACTTCCCGCTAAAAGCGCGATAGCTGCTGCAGCTATCGCGTAAACATTAATTCTATAATTCAATCTCATCAGATTAATTATTTAGTTAAAGTATATATACCACAGACGAGTATGCACCCATCATTATTCTGAAAGATGTCTCGTTATTTTGTACAGAAATACTGCCATTGGCAAATATCGCATTTTTAATTGAATCTTCAATGGTAATCATCACAGGAGATGAACCCACATTATGCAAAACGAGCACTCGTTGGCTTGAGGAGGTCATATACCACGCAGCGATACTCTGATAGTTGACACCCGCATCGCTAATCGGATGTCTTGATATTTCACCATCTGCAAGAGCGGGATAAGTGTTCCTTACCACAGTAAGGTTATTGTAATAGTTGAGCATCGAGGATGAATCGGAACTTTGCGTAATTACGCTGCCGACAACATTTTTGACAGATGCATCTATTTTGTCGGTATATGATGTAACATATTTATCGCCCCAATACATCGGAGAGCGCACATATTCGTCACCTCCCGATTTGGTACCCGGATATCCCAACTCCTCTCCATAGTAGATATACGGATTGCCCGGAGCAGTCATAATCATAGCAGCAGCCGTTTTTGCCTTCGCAACGGAGTTTCCGAGTTCACTCAGCGCCCTTGTCTCATCATGATTTGATAGTTTTGTTGCCTCGATAAAATCTGGTCTGACAGCCGAATAAGCATTCCTGTATGAAATGATATTGTCTGCAAAAGTATTCCCTTTCCCGCTATTCAGGGCCTCCGAGAGCCTCCACCAGAAAGCAAAGTCGAAGTAGGCCGGCAGCCCGGCATAGTAGGGGGCGACTCTGTTGTATTCTGAAAATACCTCTCCCACCATGTATATATTTTCAGAGTGTTTCGTGCGGTAATATGTATTGACCGCATCGTAAAATTTCTTTAGAAATGTCGGATTCTCAGCCGATATTTCATTGTGATAAATGTGTTTTACCGCATCAAGGCGAAAACCGTCAATTCCCGCATCTATCCACACTTTTGCGGCTTCCGTTACAGCCTTGAAGGCTGGGGAAGTCTCGGCGGAGGCAACCGGTCCATAGTTCAGATCGGCAAAGGTATTGGTCCAGAAATGAGAGTGATACCGGTATCTGTCATTCCCTGCAAATTCGATATTTAACACATTGTCATTGCTTGCAGTACTCGTATAAAGGGTAAACGGCACGCCAAAAGTAACAGCATTGGAGGTAGAACTTTGAGCACCGTATTTTGTACCGACAGGCCATGAAGATGCATCGGAAGTCCTGATGAGAAATCCCCAATTTGAACTGAAATCGACAGTCAGAGTGTAAATATTATTCCCCATGTTGTAAAATTTCCTGCATACGCCATCGCCAAAATAGAGATATTTGGCCCCTGCAGCAGAGTTGTCGGGGTTATCCGGATCGGCTTTGTCTCCTTTTGTTACTGTAACTGTAGGTTTTGAAGCATTACTCCAATTCAGTTCAAATTTGAAAATCCCTTTTGTCTCTTCGAGAAGTGTAAACCACTGTCCGCTGTCGTATCCTGCCGCCCCTTCGGTGGCAATCATCGGAATATTGCCGGCTGCAATATCGGCCTGCGGATTATCTGAAAAAATGTAATAATCGCGATAGCTGTTGTCTCGCGATGATATAGCCTGATTAAACCATGGGTGATGCACACTCGTGTGATTGAGCACGTAATCAAGATATATTTTTATTCCCCTTTTGTGAGCCTCATCTACAAGCTGCCTGAAATCGGACATTGTCCCGAATTTGGGGTTGATCCCTGCGTAATCCTCAACATCATAGCCATGATAAGAAGGACACGGATGAATCGGAGACAGCCATATTGCCGAGACTCCCAGAGTATTGATGTAGTCGAGCTTATCGATTATTCCCTGAAAATCGCCCCATCCGTCTCCATTTTTGTCTGCATACGAATAGACGAGAAGCTGATATGAAATGTCTCCCCGTTTGACATTGTCCCAATTGGGTGGAGTGACTTTTACCACTTCAAACTCGGGAGCAGGTGGTACAGGAGGCTTCTTTTCACAAGATACCCCACACAAAAACAGAACAAAGGCAATCGTAATACAACAAAATCTATTCATAACAAGGGAATATTAAGAGGGATTTAAAGTGGGTCGGTCATATTAATAATAAATTAGTGCGCCGAAAACCGGCGCACTAATCATTTCAGTTGCAAAAACTACTCCGCTTTTGAAACGGTAACAGTTTCTGCAGACACTTTATACACTACCCGATAATTAACACCCGTATCAGGTACTTTTATATTAGCTCCACCGTCTGTAACTGCAAACGGTTCACCAAGGGTGACAAGATCTCCACCTCTGTTTCCACCACCTTTCGGCGTATCCCATTCGTTATGATAACGAAGCTTGAATTCGCCGTTTACAACTGCAGTGGTTTCCCAAACACCTGCAGATGTCTCTGTCATACAGAAATCCTTATCCCATGAAGAAGTTCCAACCTGACCGATAAGTGACCACGCACTTGTAACGGTTATGGTTTCATTTTTGGAGTTATATACTAATTTATAGAATGATCCCGGAACCGGCAGTTTGATATTGTCACCATCGTTTTTAACGGCAAATGCCTCACCGAGTTTGACAAATATACCACCACGATTAGTAGTCCATTCACCATTGAAACGAAGTTTGATTTCTGCTCCGCCCTTGAATACTTCACTTTCAAAGATGCCATCTCCCTTATCACTCAGGAACAGGTCATTATCCCAATTGAAAGTCTCAAATTGACCTATTACCGACCATCCGTCAGCAACAGGATTGACCGTAACTGTTTCCAATGCAGGATTATATATTATCTGATATTTTGCATCAGCTGTAGGAACTTTGATATTATTGCCATCATGCTTAACTGCAAAAGCAGCACCTGTCTTGACCATATCACCACCGCGATTAACACTCCAGTCATTGTTGAATCTGACTTTGAATTCACCGTTAATGGTAACAGGAGCACTTACCCAGATACCTGTTGCATACTGTGTCATGTAGAAATCTTTATCCCATGAAGATCCATCAATACCTCCAATCAGAGACCACGCATTTTGTGGCAGAGCCGCATTGATGGTAACCTTATTGGTGGCAGGGACAAATGTTACGATATATTCGGTAGTTGCTGAAGGAGCCTTGATGTTGTTACCCGGAGATACAACGTCAAATTCCTTTCCTGCTTCAAATACGAAATCGGCAACAGAAGCTCCGCGAGTATTGGCATCATCCCAACTTGTGTTATAACGAATCTTGAATGAACCTTCCGCACCATCTGCATTGGCAAATTTCAATGTCTCACTCTTCCATACCCCTGTTTCTACTTCTGTCATAAAGAAATCCTTATTCCATGATGTGCCTCCGATCTCTCCAATCAATGACCATTGGTTAGAAAGAGAGTTGACTGTAATTTTTTCTGTAGCAGTATCATAGACAATCTTATAGTAACCTGCTGCAGGAACGCCGAAGTTCTTGCCGCCTGCAACTACTTCAAAGGCAACGCCTGGAGTTACAACAAACGGCTCTACATCTCCTTTGGCTCCCCTGTTTTCATCCCAACCATTATTGAAACGAAGTTTGAATTGACCGGTAATGTTAACAACATCACTTGTCCAGACTCCGGCACTCTCTGTCAGGTAGAAATCCTTGTCCCAATTGGCACCTTCAATCTCTCCTATCAAAGACCATGCGTTTTCAACTTTTGGTTCAGGTTCCGGCTCAGGTTCAACACCTTGTGGCTCGTCTTTTCCATACATATCTGCATTTATTTCATAAGTAGGAGCTTCAAAGTTATTGAAGTAGAAATAAATACGATATTGACCTGACGAAATAGGAATATTTCCACCACCTTTGACACCGCCGACACCCCAGTTGGTATCCCATCCGCCATCAAGACGGAATTTGAATTCCGTATCTGAAGTAGCATCCACATCGGCATAGAATCGTCCATAGTGAGGATTCCATGTCATATCTATATCGGCATCCCAATTTCCATTAAGACCGATAACTCCCATCTTGTCAAATCCGTATGTCTTATAGGCCTTCAATCCTGCAACATCCACTTCAAATGAATAGTATCTGTGAGTTGTGTAATTCATGATATTGGCACCACCTGCAACAAGAGATATGATTGCAGCATCAGGTTCGGTTGCATCAGAACCGAGGTTTATATCACCCCATGCATCATCTGCAAATTTGAAACCTTGTGAGATATGGTCCGCAATCTTTCCATCACCATCAAAATCAACAGTACCTGTATAGGTATTGTCATCTTCTGCAAAGCAGTACAAACGATATTGTGGACTTGCACCCCAACCGTTGAAACCGCCGCGGAAATAGATAGACTTGTATGTCTTTTCAGCCTTGAATGGTGTAATGCCTGCAATAATTGTATTTGATTGTGTTGAAATACCTAAAGATTTGTTGGAATTGGACATCCAGTCGGCCTTTACGTAAAATCCGACCGATTCCTCCTGGTCAGCAGCACAATCCAAGCCTATAAGAATATTATTGATTGTATTGGCATTGACCGCAATAGCCCCTTTATTTGTCACTTTTGCGACAGATTTCGGAGTAGCGCCATCAACTTGAAGGATGGCAAAGAGCTCATATTGAATAGAGGCAGACATCCCAACACTCGCAAGAGAGTAGTTGAAGTCTGAAAATGTACCTCCATCCTCAAGGACGTACTGGCTCTCAGGAAGATTTTCCAGCACGGGTGCTACAAGATCACCGGGATGAAAAGTAACCAAATCCTTCTCTATACAAGAAGAAGTCATCAATCCGGTAATGAGAGCAAATAAAAAAAGTAAATATTTTTTCATTGTATTATTCTTATTAAACTGTTAATATCCGGCATTCTGGGTTAGCTTGCTGTTTGAATTGATATCATTGGCAGGTATAGGGAACAGTTTGAATTTTGCATCAACGGAAGTACCCTCGGCAACGCCGCCTTTCCATTCCCAGACATAATCGCTTCCGACATATTTGCCAAAACGGATAAGATCGCTGCGACGGAAGTTTTCCCAATAAAGTTCACGTCCGCGTTCATCAAGAATATCATCGAGAGTAACAGATGCAAGAGAAGCAAGTCCTGCGCGTTTACGAACGACATTGACAGCCGACACGGCATCTGCTGCATTTCCTCCATTACATAAAGTGGCTTCTGCAAACATCAGATAAGCATCTGCTGCACGGAATACGGGATAATCGGTATCCACTGTAGAGTTGGTCTTATTGCCCGGAGTACCATCACTCTTGATGTTTCTCCATTTCGTGGTGCAATATCCGCTGAGAAAAGTATTATCGTCATTTACAACGTATGTGTGAACATATTCACCTTTCGGATCGAATTCGGAACAATCTGTAAACGTATAACGAGCATCTTTCTTGTCAAATTTGTCAATAAAGGCACTTGTAACTGTAAGACCTCCCCAACCTTCAACAGCTCCCATCTTGTCTTTCCATGCAACATAGTCACCATTCAAACTTGCTAGTATTAAATAATTGGTAGAACCGTAAGAACGGGTGTTTGTCCCTTCGGATACTACAGCGAAGATGATTTCGTCAAATTTGTCATTATCGGCACCGAACAGATTCAAATAATTCGGTTCGAGAGTAGGATGAGCCGTCATTATTTCGCGACAGATCTGGGCACATTCTGCAAAATTATTTACGGCACCGTCAGTGTAAACCATGCTGTTCAAATAAAGTTTTGCAAGTATCATTTTTACCATTTCACCACTTGCTCTTCCGTATTCGAGAGCTTTTTCGGGAATGATTGTAAGAATATCCTTACATTCATCCACAAGCCATTTATAAAGGTCTGCCCGCATGATCTGATCGGGACCTGTAGAGCCTACCGACTGATCTTCAGTTGCAAAAGGTACGTTTCCATACATGTCTATGGCGTGATAATAGCTGAGTGCGCGAAGTGCTCGTGCTTCTCCAAGCCAAAGTTTCATATTATTTCCGTTTGCAAATTCAGAAGCACTGCCTCTGCGAATAAATTCATTACAGAGAGATATTTGATAATAAATACGGAAATACATAGAGAGGTTGAACTCATTGGTGGAAGTCCAGCGCATCTGATGCAAATGCCTCAGTGTACCGTCATTCCAGCAAACTGTTGCTTCATCTGTGGTGACAGTGTTCAAATTGAACAAAGCACGCATATATTGGCCGTAACCGCCATCCACACCATCAATGTCCGGACTTCCGTCAGGACCGTTGGTGCTACTACATGCAAGTCCTTGATAGCATTTAGCAAGCACTTGAAAATAAGCGTCTTCAGAATTAAGAACATCTTCCGGAAGAGCGATATTGGGGTCAATAGGAGTTACATTCAGGTCTTTTACGCACGATGTCAGAGAGGCGCAAACAACTAAAGAGATTGCAACTATATATAATTTAATTTGTTTCATTGTATCTATCTCCTATCATTAAAAGTTAAATTTCACACCAAGTATATAGGTGCGTGGACGTGGATACAGGTTATTGTCTATACCACTGAAAATTTCGGGATCAATGCCGTCATAATTGGAGAACACAGCCACATTCTGAACCGTACCGAAAATATTAAGATTTCCTATGTTCTTGATAGGTAGCATGTAGTTCAAGGTAATTCTGTCCAATTTGAAGAAATCGGCCTTTTCAATATAGTAATCACTCCAGTATTGAGCCTCTGTGAAGCCGAGATACATGGCATTAGGATTACGGTTGTTTATGAAGTTGTTGGTCCACAAGTCTGTAAGAAGGCTCATGTTGGAATAGTTGTTATTATACACCCAATTCCCGATATTGCCGTGACCTGCCACATTCAATGAAAGATTTTTCCAAGAGAAAGTAGTATTAAAGCCCAATGAAACCACCGGAGCAGCCTGACCGAAGCAATATTTGTCTTTGTCATTGACTGTACCATCTTCATTACGGTCCACGTAAGCACCCATTATCGGTTTGCCTTGTTCATCATAAACCTGCTGATATACGTAGAATGTATTGATAGGGTATCCGACCATGTAACGTTGAATGGTATTGCCTGTACCGCCGGAAATACCACCGGTAGCAACACCTGTATAATCGGGACCATCGTTTGATGTAAGCTTGGTGATGATATTCCGGTTGTAAGCTCCGTTGACATCAAATTTCCAACTCCAATCTTTGGAATCGATGATGATTGCTCCCAATTCCACCTCTATACCCTTATTTTTAAGTTCACCGATATTTGCATTCAGATAGTTGGTAAGGTTGGCACCTGCCGCAATCGGAGTATAATTCAACAAATCGGTAGTCAGACGATAGTATGCATCAATGCTACCATAGATACGTCCGCCTTTCATAAATGCAAAGTCCAGACCGGCGTTGTATGTTGTGGTCGTTTCCCATTTAAGGTCTGCATTGTAGCCTTTCGGAGTAATAGGAACTATCACATTCTGATTTCCGAATACATAGTAACTTCCGAGAAGGTTGGTGGCGTATGCAGGAATAGAAGGGTAATCACCGCTATTGAGTTCCTGCTGACCTGTCTGACCATAGCTCAGACGGAGTTTCAAGTTGGAAACAGCATCCACATCTTCAAGAAATCCTTCATTCTTGACATTCCATGCGAAAGCCGCAGATGGGAAGAAACCCCATTTATTGTTGGCAAAGCGAGATGTACCATCATATCGGACGGTAGCTGTCAGAAAGTATCTTTCATCATAGTTGTAATTCAATCTTCCGAAAAATGATACAAGGAAGTTTTCGGTTTTGAATACGTATGGATCTTTAAGGCTGCTCTTGTCGCTCTGGCGCATATCATGGCTGTTCTCTTCACGATAGAAATGCTGCCATGAATAACCTGCCATTGCACCGATGGTATGTTTGCTGATTGTCTTGTTGTAATCTGCATAAAGCTCCAATGTCTGGTCGTTGCGAATCTGTGAATAAGTTCCGTGATAACCTGAACCGATCTGGCTCTTGTCATGGTATGACATTTCACATCCGACAGGGCTGTCTTTTGTACCATCTGAAGATACATAGTCGAGACCGAGATTCAAGTGAAGTTTCAAATCTTCAAGACCATGGATTTTATAATCTATCTGACCATTGGTGATAATACGTCTTGCTGTCGAAATGTCGTTGTATTGATTAAGCATTGCAACAGGATTCTGGTTGGCCATATTATTTGGAATAAAACTTGTTCCATCCCACGAACCCCACATACGATATCCGTCAAGACCTTGCTGTGCAGTACCATATACGGGTTGTGTCGGATCATATTGAACAGCCTGGGTAATTGCTCCGCCATTTGCAAAACGATTGTTGGTAATCACCCCTTTTGCACTGAGGTTGACTGTCAGGTGTTCATCAAGGAACGTAGGATTGAGGTTGATTGCCATAGTCCCGCGTTTCATGTAACCTGTCTTCAATGTACCTGTCTTGTCTAGATATCCGCCCGATACACGATATGGCATATATGCTTCTTTTCCGAAGTTGACATTGCCTTGCAGCGAAATATTTGCATCATGGGACCATGCCATCTGGTAGATTTCTTTCTGCCAATCTGTATTTTCCGTTCCCAATGCTGCAAGAGCATTTTCACCGTCACTGATTGTCTGTGCATATTTCTGAACGGCTGCACGCATCTCGTCTCCTGTCATTACATTGACGAATTTGGTATTCTGGCTGACAGAAGCCGTATAATCAACTGCGATTTTAGGAATGACTGCATCGCGTTTGTTGCCTTTCTTGGTGGTGATAATGATGACACCGTTAGATGCACGCGAACCGTAAATAGCGGTTGCAGATGCATCTTTCAACACTGTGAAGTTCTCAATATCATTAGGGTTGATTGAAGAAAGCTGATCGCTCATACCACTGACACCGGTATTGCTTATAGGCAGACCATCGATAATGATCAGAGGGTCATTGGATGCGTTCAATGAAGAACCTCCGCGGATACGGATAGTTGAAGAACTTCCCGGCTGTCCGTCTCCTGTAGTGATGACAACACCCGCCGCCTTGCCCTGAAGCATTTCAGAAGGTGAAGTGATTGAACCTTTGTTTACCTGGTCGGCTTTCAATGCTGCAACCGAACCGGTCATGTCGCTTTTTTTGACGGTACCATAACCGATTACCACTACTTCATCCAAGAACTTCGTATCGTCAATCATAACGACTCTTGAAGCCTTGCCTGCAGCGATTTCTACAGTCCGGTATCCCAAAAAGCTAATTTCCAACAGAGTACTTTCAGATGGCACAGATAGTGTAAAATCACCGTCAAGGCCCGTCTGAGTACCATTCATTGTCCCCTTTTGGAGGACGGCAGCCCCAATCACAGGTTCTCCCGATGCATCAACGACAACACCTTTTGCCACATATTGGGCAAATGCTGCCGATACGGAGAGTACCATAATTGAAAGGAACATAGTAATCAATCTTTTCATAAGACAAATTGTTTATTAGATTATTTTTAGGTACTTGTTAATTATATATTATTTGTTTTGTGTTTGCGAGTAAATAATTGCACTGCATCATCCTTATCTTCGACGAAGAGGACACAGAAGGCGGCTATAAGAAGACATATTCCTGAAAATACAAGGGCATAAATCGAGTGATTTCCATACACATACCTGACCATAAGTCCGCCAATCAATCCATTGCATATCTGAGGGATAGTGATGAAGAAGTTGAAAATCCCCATATACACACCCATTTTCTTTGCAGGAAGTGAACCTGCAAGCATAGCGTACGGCATGGCAAGAATGGATCCCCATGCAATGCCCACACCTATCATGGAGATAATCAGCATATCGGGATTCCTGAAAATCAAAAATGACCCGAAGCCAAGCGCACCACAGAGCAGTGACACTGCATGAGTGGCTTTACGACCAATCTTTTTAGCCATTACAGGGAGCAGAAAAGCAAAAATGGCGGCAACGCCGTTATAAACCCCCTGCAATACTCCAACCCAATCTCCCGCATTGCCGTATGCTTCTGAAAATCTGTCTGTTGTACCATAGCAGTGCTCAGCAACCGCAGGGGTCATATACACCCACATCGAGAAAAGGGCAAACCATGAGAAGAATTGTACAAGCCCGAGCTGCTTCATTGTCTTAGGCATCTTCCCAAAGTCTCTGAAAATCTCTGCAAATCCCCCGTCTTTCTCTTTTATCTCTTCCTCAGGAGGATATTCCTTTGTCCTCAAAACCGTCCACACCACACACGAAATAAGCACTATCGCACCAATGTAGAAAGCTAATTTCACATTGGGAGAAACTCCTCCTTCCACTTCGGGAACATTCGACATTCCAAACCAGTTGGTAAGGACGAACGGAAGGACCGCGCCGCATACGGCTCCGATTCCGATCAGAAATGTCTGCACTGAAAATCCGAGAGTTCTCTGTTCCGAAGGGAGTTTATCTGCAACCAATGCCCTGAAAGGCTCCATGGCCACATTTATCGAGGCATCCATTATCATCAGAATACCTGCGCCAATCAACAATGGAGATAGGACAGGAGCCATCGCCGGAGAGTTAGGCATCAAAAACAACATAATAGAGGCAAGAATCGCTCCTACGAGAAAATATGGTCGTCTTCTTCCAAGTTTTGTCCATGTTCTGTCACTGTAGTGGCCGATAATAGGCTGAACAATCATCCCTGTCAAAGGTGCTGCCAGCCAAAACAGGGATAAATGCTGAACATCCGCTCCGAATGATTGGAGTATTCTGCTGACATTTGCATTTTGAAGAGCCAATCCGAACTGGATACCCAAAAAGCCGAAACTCATGTTGAAGATATTCCAGAAACTCATCTTTTGCTTATTCATATTTGTATTTTTACAGTTACTATTTAGATTAACGAGTAACGAAACTAACTATAAAATACCTTATATAATAAATATTTCCTGCCGAATTGTAAGAATATCCGGACGAATTGCATCAAATTGAAACCCAATTTTGATAGTTTCAGCGCTCAAGCCACTCCATCAACAGAGGAGCACGTGCCCTTGACACCAATATCGGATCTATCATATCCGGAACAAGAGTCACCTTCAATCTCGAATTGAAATGTTTGGATATTCCCGAAATGGCTTGCAGACTTGCAATGCAGCCTCTCGACAACTTGAAGAAAACGGCCGGATCGAGCTGTTCCTCAACTGCATCAAGACTTAAATCCATCAAATACTGACGGCGGTCATTTGTCACAAGGTAAGTAGCTTTATTTTCGGAATAGAAGTAGGCTATTGAGCTGCTCTCCACAATTATGATATTATTGCCTATGTTGATGGTAAAGCGCTGCTTAAATGGCTTTTTGCGACTTTCCTCATTGAGAGGCTGCTCATTTTTTATCGGCCTGCAGAAATTGATACATCGTTCTACGGATTCAGTAAAAGCCGCATCGTCAATGGGTTTCAAAAGATAATCTATACACTTGGTCTTGAATGCCGGCAAAGCATAGTCTTCGTATGCCGTGGTAATGATAACCTTTGAACTTATTTCAACCCTGTTGAACAATTCAAAGCAGGTACCATCCGAAAGCTCAACATCCATAAAAATAATATCCGGAGCATTAATTTTCAGCCATGATTCGGCACTTGTAATGGAATCAAGAATTCCCGCCACTTTCAAATCGGGAAAATGTTTGCTGAGCAATCTCAACAATTGCTGTTGGGCAGGGATTTCGTCCTCTATAATCAGTACATTCATATCTAAACAAATAAAGGTATTTTGACTTTGAAATAGTTTTCGTCCTTTTCAACCACAATATTGGAGTGAAATAGTATTTGATATTGCCTGTTGATATTTTCAAGTCCCACACCGCTCGTGGCATTGGTGTGAATTTTCAAATTGACAAGATTGGATACAGCCACAAACTCGTCCTCTATGAAAACATTTATACACAATGGCTGTCTTATACTCGCCACATTGTGTTTTACGGCATTTTCTATCAACAACTGCAGGCCGCATGGGACAATTTTACGCTTCAAATACTCATCTGAGATATTGACATTTACCACCACAGCATCTGTGAATCTCTCTTTGATAAGCCCTACATACA
>ENA-UOOK01005056-UOOK01005056.1-fermentation-metagenome-genome-assembly--contig:-NODE-5056-length-13581-cov-6.109493_pt1 | contig 13581 bp, 9 predicted proteins | sample MGYA00245777_ERZ724023 | MGnify/ENA primary metagenome ERZ724023 (study PRJEB28704, sample SAMN03018312) | fermentation metagenome | biome: anthropogenic terrestrial biome; feature: soil; material... | reverse complement strand
CAGTTTCAGTTATTGATGGACAAACTTCCTCCAGAACATAAGGCAAGATGGTTTGCTGGTGCAGCATTAAACTCCGCAGAACAAGCCATGGCATCAGTTCTATCTACAGTACTATCAAGACTGAATGCTTTCTTAGATACAGAAATGGAGCAGATTTTATGCTTTGATACAGAAATTGATGCAGAAACATTTTGTAATAAAAAGTCTGCTATATTTTTAATACTTCCGGAGGAAGACAACACGAAATATTTTATGGTTAGTTTATTTTTACAGCAGTTTTATCGTGAGATGTTAACAGTTGCTGATGAAAATGGTGGAAAACTTCCAAATCGTGTCATGATTTATGCAGATGAAATCGGTACAATTCCGAAGATAGAATCTTTTGAAATGATGCTTAGTGCTGGACGTTCCAGAAAAATATCATTAGTACCTATAATTCAATCCTTTGCACAGCTTGATAAGAACTATGGAAAAGAAGGTAGCGAAATTATAACGGATAACTGTCAGCTTACTATATTTGGAGGATTTGCACCAAATTCGGAAACAGCGCAGGTTTTATCTAAATCGCTTGGAAGCAGAACTGTAATGAGTGGAAGCATCAGCAGGGGTAAGAATGATCCGTCACAAAGCTTGCAGATGATGGAGAGACCACTGTTAACAGCAGATGAACTAAAATCCTTGCCAAAAGGAAATTTTGTTATTATGAAAACAGGGGAGAATCCAATGAGAACAGTACTTCGTTTATTTTTAGACTGGGGTATTTCTTTTGGAGTTTCATATATTGTGGAGGAAAAGTCACATCGTAAGGTAGCATATGCAGATAAGAAAACGTTGGAAGAAAATATTATACTTGGAATGGAAGAGGCTGAGGAATTGCAATATGAAGAAGAGAGCAGAAACAGTGGTATAACCAATACCCAAAAGATGCTATCAAAAATAGAAGTAGGAGAAAATAAACGAAGGCCGACATTAAGAACATAGGAGGGAAAGATTTGAGTTACTTTGGAACAATTTATTCCTATTCTTCTGATGAATTACCAGCTCGTGCTAAAACAGTATATATGTATTTAAAAGATAGAAGTGATGCAAAGGGTGAATGCTGGCCAGCCATAAACACTATTGCAAGGGAAACTTCTATGTCAAGAAGTACAGTCAAACGAGGTATAGCGGATTTAATACGCTGTGGATTATTAGCTAAAGAACCAAGGTATAGAGAGAATGGGAGTAATTCATCTAATAGATATTTTTTGAAAAAGTGATGAGGTATATCCTAAAAGACAAGCTATCCACCAAGGGGGTAGTTTGTCTCTTTCATGGACTGAGGTGGAGTTCATGGTGAACTTACAAGAAGGACTCACTTTAAGAATATATTTAACATCAGAAAAAAACATAATACAAGCAATTAAATGACCAAGTATGGTAAAAAAATAGAGCCATATCTGTTTACTTTTTACTAATTTTACTATATACTTTTAGTAAAGATATTTTTAATAAATATGGAAGGGGAGTTTTGTAGTGATACGATGTAACTTATCTAAAATCATGGGAAAATCCCGGCTAAAGATAGAAGACATACATAGAGGTACGGGATTATCTAGGACAACAATCTCAAAACTATATCATGACAAAATGGAACGTATAGACTATGAAACTCTTAGTAAATTATGTTCTTTTTTGGAATGTCAAGTCGGAGACATACTGGAGTATTATAAAAAAAAATAAAATTATAAATTATTTACAAATAAAACTTTTAGAGTGTTTAAGATAAAATATTGTTTTAAATTTAGTTTATTGGGAGGTGTATAACTTTGTGGTGCAAAAGTTGTAACCGTGAAACAAGCCAGGAAATATGTGAGCTTTGTGGTCAAACCACAGAAGAAGATATACCTGTGATGATTTACTGGTGTAAAAATTGTAAAACACCAATAATAAGAGAAGCAAATCGTATTGATATAGAAGTATGTCCACTATGTAATGGAGAAACTAGTTATATGTCTTCTGATTTACGACCTGTTTTTCCAGAAGAGAGGTTATTGCTTGAAGCATTGTTTGAGGAACCTTTAGCGTATAAGGAAAAATCAGTTTGGGCTTCAAACAATAGATACTTCATAGATGGAGAAGTAAAAGTTTTACCAAATAGTATCTATAAATTAGTTGATGTTGAAAAGATTAATTCAATTTTAGAGAAATATAAATCAAAAAATGATTATGAGGTTTTTAATAAGTCTATAGAAACCTTTATAGAGGGTAATAAAGAACGCTTAAATTCTTTGGTTGATGAAAGCACAGGATTTATTAAAGAAACAGCATCAAAATATCCTAATGAAAATATTGTTATATCATTTTCAGGTGGTAAAGATTCTACTGTTACTGCCGATTTAACTGTAAGAGCATTAAGTGATCCAAGTTTAGTCCACATTTTTGGAGATACTACTCTGGAATTTCCGCTGACGTTAGAATATGCAGAACGTTTCAGAGAAGATAATCCACGAGCAATTTTTAAAGTTGCTAAAAATAAAGACCAAGAATTCTATTCAGTTTGTGAAGATATCGGTCCTCCTGCTAGAATGTTACGTTGGTGTTGTTCAATGTTTAAGACCGGACCGATAACTCGCGTATTAAATAATTTATATAGGGATGTAAATATCTTAACATTTTATGGGATTAGAAAAAGCGAGTCAGTTAGCAGAAGTAAATACAATCGTGTAGAGGATGATGCTGAAGCTATAAAAATTCAGAAACAGAAAGTCGCGTCGCCAATTTTTATGTGGAAAGATATTGATATTTGGCTTTATATATTGGGTGAAGATATAGACTTTAATGACGCTTACCGACTAGGATACGATAGAGTAGGATGCTGGTGTTGTCCGAACAACAATGCTAGAGCACAGTTTTTATCAAGAATATACATGCCCGATCAATCAAAAAAATGGAGAAGTTTTTTAATTGATTTTGCAAAGAAAATCGGCAAACCTGATCCAGAAGTATATATTGATAGTGGTAAATGGAAAGCAAGGCAGGGAGGTAATGGAATATCTGCTGCGGAGGATGTAAAAATACGGTTTACAAATTGTACTGTTGAGGATAATGCAAAAGTTTATAAATTGTATCGACCTATTGATAATGATTTTATTCAAATGTTTATTCCGTTTGGTATAGTTGCAAAAGAATTAGGTAGAAAAATGATTAATGAAACTATTGTTTTAGATATTAAGACCAATACACCTATTATTTCGATACAACCTACTAATCAAGATGGATATGACTACTCTGTAAAGATAAAAACAATGAATGTTGAAAAACATGATGACTTACAAAGAATGATAGGCTATCAAATTAGAAAATACAATGCATGTCGCAAGTGTTTAAAATGTGAATCTTTGTGTAAATTTGGAGCGATTACTATAAGTGGCGAAAAGTATAGAATTAATTCTGAAAAATGTAGACGTTGTAAAATGTGTGTATCAGCTAAATACCTTAATGGTGGATGCATGATGGACAAGTATTTAAGAACTAAGGAATAAATAATTACAATAATTTTAGGCAAGGAGTTTTTCATATGAGATTTAGGGCACATGATACTTTCTTCATAAGAAAGGGCTGGCTTTATAAAGGAATTAAGAATGTAATAGAAGATAAGTACGTTTTCATGGGTGCTAGCGGTAATCCAATGGATATTTTAGGGATAGGATCAAATATGGTTAAATCTTTGAGATATTGGTTACAAGCAGTTGGTTTGACTAGTGAGCCGACCTCTGGTAAAAGATTTCAAGAAATTACACCCTTTGGCAATATAATAATAGAACATGATAAATATATAGAGGAGATAGGAACCCTTTGGTTACTACATTATAAATTAGCAAGTAATAAAGATGAAGCAACCTCTTGGTATTATTTCTTTAATGAATTTAGACAAAGTGAGTTTACACGAGATGATTTTATAACACAGCTCGATGCCTATATTCGTATAAATGGAGAAGATGAAAAAAGTACTAGGATTTTAACTGATGATTTTAACTGCATAATAAGTACTTATGTACCACGAATTAAGTCAAACCCAGAAAAGGTACATCCGGAAAATAATATTGATTGCCCATTAGGTGAATTAAGTTTGATAGATATTCTAAACAAGAGAGAAAAGATTTATAAAAAAAGCATTCCAAAAATAGAGGATATACATCCTATTATTGCATTAGCTATTATAGTTGATAATGCTGATAATAATGAAATTAGGATATCATCAATTTTAAATGATAAATGTAATGCAGGCAAGATATTAAACTTAGACATCATTGCACTCACAGCAATACTAAATAGAATCGAGAAGAAAGGATATATAGAAATAAATAGGACTGCAGGTCTAGATGTTATAAAACTAAGCGATACTATAAAAGGCAAAACACGTAATGAAAGATTCCTATGGTGTATAAATGAATACTATAGGATTCTAAATAATTAAAGTTTTTAGAAATGGAGAAAGAATATGTTCAAGAATAAGATATGGGTAGAAGAAGGCTTTCAAACATCAGTAAATATAGCCTATGACCTTAATAATGAAAACAAAATAAAGAGCTTCATACCTACAATTGCTTCAATGGATGTCATTGAAGAGGTTTTGCTAAGTACAAGTGCAAGTTCCACTAGTAGATCTAGAATACTTATTGGTGCCTATGGAAAAGGAAAATCTCACATAATACTTGTGCTTATGTCGCTCCTTTTTAGAAAGAAAATAGAATTATTTGATACACTATTAAATAGAATTAAAAGCTATAATTTAAACTTATATAATTATGCTGTAAACTATATAGAAAGCGATAAAAGATTATTACCAATTATAATAGGTGGAAGTAGTGCAAGTTTAACTCAGTCATTTTTAGGAGCATTACAGCAATCGTTGAAGCAGGAAGGCTTATTAAAGCTTATGCCCGAAACAAACTTTATGTCTGCAATTAAAACGATAGAATTATGGAAAAACTCTTATCCAGAAACGTATCGTAAATTTGAAGAATTAATAGATGTAAGTATAGATGATTTTATTCTTTCTTTGAAAGAGTTTGATGTTTTAACATATGAGCAATTTAATAAATTATTTCCAAAACTTACATCTGGTGCTACTTTTAATCCTTTTGTAAATGTTGATGTGGTTAATTTGTATGAAGATGTTGCCAATAAACTTAAAGAGTATGGATACGATGGTATATACATTATTTATGATGAATTTAGTAAATATTTAGAATCAAGTATAGATAATGCTACTATAAGTGATATAAAACTTTTACAGGATTTTGCTGAAAAATGTGATAGAAGCGGAGAAAAGCAAATGCACCTTATGCTAATTTCCCACAAGGATATTTCGAACTATATTGATAAGAAGTTACCAAAAGAGAAGGTTGACGGTTGGAGAGGAGTATCTGGAAGATTTAAGCATATTAACCTGCATAATAACTTTTCTCAAATGTATGAAATTATGGCTACAGTCATTAAAAAAGATAATAGATTTTGGAGCATATTTACAGAAAAAAATCAAATACGTTTTAAGAATTTAATGGATAGATTTGAAACGAATAATTTATTTGATAACTTTGATTTAAACACGGCCATAATGGATTGTTATCCGCTACATCCTATTTCTACATTTATTTTACCTAGATTGTCTGAGAAAGTCGCTCAAAACGAAAGGACCCTATTTACATTTTTATCATCAGATAATAAATATACTCTGAATGAATTCTTGAGAAAGTCCAATACAGAATTTCCAATACTTACACCAGACTATATTTATGATTATTTTGAACCTCTATTCAGAAAAGAAGTATACACAAGTGATATTTATAAAATATATAGCTTAACATCAAAAGTGTTAAGAAGATTAGATAGTGATTCGTTAAGTTCTAGGATAATTAAGACAATAGCTCTGATATATATGGTTGAACAATTTGAAAAACTACCACCAACTCATAGTATAATTGTAGATGCTTATATAGAAATCGTGCCAGATATTTTAGAAATAAATAATACATTGAAGGAACTCATAGAAAAGGAATGTATTGTATATTTAAAGAAAAGCAATGGATATTTAAAAATCAAAGAAAGTAGTGGAGTAGATATATTTTCTGAAATCAAGAAGGTTATCGAAAAAAGCGAAGCAAATATAAGCGTAAAGAAAATTTTAAATGAAACTCATCTAGATAGCTATATGTATCCAACAGCATATAATGATGAAATGGAGATAACTAGATACTTTGACTTTAAATTTATTGATAGCGAAGAATTCTATGCAGTGGAAAATTGGGAACGAAAAATTGAAAACATTGATTCTGTTGGGGTTGTTTATGCGATTATTCCAAAGGATTTTGCTGATATCAAAAATATAAGAGCAAATATCACTTCAAATGATTATGGACATAGTAGATTATTATTTGTTTTACCTAAGGTATTTACTGATATAGAAAAGATAGTATATGAATATTACGCAGTACAACAGCTTAAAACTAATGCAGTAGATGATGAGTTACTCTTTGATGAATATGATATCATTTTGGAAGACTTAGAAGAAGTAATAAGCAGATTTATAGGAAGATATACAAGACCAGAAATGAATGAATCAGAATATTTTTATAATGGTAAAAAAATGCCCTTTAAGAGAAAGGCTCATATTTCCAATAAACTTTCTGAGATATGTTATGAAACATATCCTCACACTCCTGTAATTAATAATGAGACTATAAACAAGGATATAATTACTACTGCAGCATTAAATAGCAGAAACAAGGTGATTTCTGGATTGCTAGAAAATAATCTTGATGTTAATCTAGGCTTAAGAGGAACAGGACAAGATATCTCATTTATGAGAAGTACTTTAATTAGAACAGGTATCTTATTAGATGAAGAAAAGAACCCTAAACTTACTTTGTTGCCTTCTGATGATAAGATAAGAGAATTGTTACTTATTATTCAGAATTTCTTTAATAAGTCTAGTAATACAGAAGGCAAGAACTTTAAGGATTTATATGATACGCTAACTTTACCTGAATATGGGTATGGTATCAAAAAGGGAGTAATACCAATTTATATTGCTGTGGTAATGCATTTATTTAAGAAATACATGGTCGTTAAAATAAAGGATAATGAGATAAATATATCTGTTGACTTACTTAATAGTATTAATGAAAACCCAGAAAAGTTTACTGTTTATATGGAAGATTGGAGCGAAGAAAAGACTAATTACATTGAGTTACTAGCAGATTTGTTTTCTGACTATATAATAGAACGTGAAAAAGATTATAACACATTTTCTTATGTAGTTCTTGCAATGAGTAGATGGTATATGGATTTACCAAAGTATTCAAGGAGTTTAAAGACTATTTATAAAGGAAAAAATTCAAGCCAGGATTCAAAACTAAATAAATCACAAATGAGATTTATAAATAGCTTAAAAAATCCTGATATAAATGCGAGAGAGTATTTATTTATAGATTTAGTAAAAATATTTGATTATGCAGAATTTAGTATAAATATTGTAGATAATGTGAGAAGTGCAAAATTACAATTTGACAATGCTAAGACTGAACTTATTAAGCAATTAATAAATGATGTGAAAAATATTTTTTCAACAAGTAATAATCTAAATGCTACATTGTCAAGTGTGATTAAAGATTATATTGAAAGTTTAAAGCCACAAACACTAATGCATTTATACCCAAATGGTGAAGATAAAATATTATCTTTGATGAAAACGATAAGTAATGATGAGTTAATGTTTATAGAAAGGCTTGGTAAGGCAGTTACAGACTTACGTATTAATGATTGGAATAGAGAAACTATTACGACTTTTATTACTGAATTAGAAAGGTTCAAGCAATCAATTGAAGAATTTGATCGTGATGTGACGATATCTAATATTAATACAGCAAATAGCATACAAGGCTATAGAGTTAGTTTTCCAGATGAAAATGGAAATGAAATTGTGAAAACTTTTGATAAAATAGAATATAGTAATAGGGCGAAGTTACTCTATAATGAGATTGCTAATGCACTTGAAGAAATGGGACAATCTATTTCTGAAGGTGAGAAAAGGCAGATATTAATGTCCTTTATAGAAAAAATGTGTTAGGGGGGATGCTATGGATAAGAAAAATGTTTATTTTAATAATGCTGCTACTACATTTCCTAAACCAGATATAGTGTATTCCTTTATGGATAGTTACTACAGACAATCAGGTACGAATATTGGAAGAGGTGGAGCACAAACAGGAAACGATCTTATTAAGGAGACACGGAGTCTTATCAAAGAGATTTTTCATTGTCCCAATAAGAAGGTAGTATTTGTGTCATCAGCGACTGAAGCACTCAATATAATCTTGCAAGGATTAACAATTGCTAATAATTTCAATATATATGTTTCACCTTTTGAACATAATGCAGTGACTAGGGTGATTGAATATTTGCAAACAATTTATAAGTTGAATGTGAAAGAACTTGAAGTTAATAAAATTACTTTAGAATATGATCTAGAAAAAATTAAGTATCAATTTTCTGAAGATAAGCCTAACATTCTTGTTATAAGCCATGCAAGTAATGTATGTGGTGCTCTGGCCCCCATTGAAGAAATTTGTACGATGGCAAAGGAATATGGTGCTATAAATGTTGTTGATATGTGTCAAACTGCAGGACTTATTGATACAGATTTAAGTAAAGATATTTATGATTTTAATGTATTTGCGGGACATAAAACATTATATGGACCATTTGGAATATCTGGATTTGTTTGCAGTGGGGATATACAATTGAAACCGCTGATATACGGAGGTACAGGAATAGACTCAGTAAACATAACAGTACCAGAAACGATACCAGAACGATTTGAAGTTGGAAGCCAAAATATTTTAGCTATTGCAGGTTTAAATGCATCATTAAAATGGATTCTAGAGATTGGAATAAACAACATTTATAAAAAAGAAAGAGAAAACTACAATCGATTAATTTCGATATTACATGAATATGATAATATAAAAATTGTTGGTAGACGCATGGAAAATGAATGTGTTGGAGTTGTTTCTTGTATCTTTGATGGATATAGCAGTGACAATATAGGTTTGATATTAAATGAACATGGAGTAGAAGTAAGAACTGGGTTACATTGCTCACCTAAAGCACATAGATTCTTAAATACATTTCCAGAAGGAACTGTACGATTTAGTATTAGTTACTTCAATAATGATAAAGATTTTAAAATATTAACAGATGCTTTAGACTATATAGAGGAAAATAGCTAAGGAGGCATTTTAAGTGCGAGAAAGTGATTTTGAGGATTTTTTAATCAATGACACTAATATTGTTAGTAAGACTAAAGCTGTCCGTTCTCGAATAAATAAGGGGCGTATGATTGAGCGTCACTTTGATATATCTCTTGATATTATTGTAGGAGATGGTGATATGATGTATCAAACTTTAATAAGGATAAAGAATGAAATGAAAGATACAAATGGAAATATCTCTAATGCACTCAGAAAGTATTATCAATTTGCTAATAATAGTGTATTTCCCACATTAAGTACATATAGAGATTTGGAGGATATGTAATGAGTTTACAAGACATTGAAATTAAAAATGAATATCGCTCTTTAATTGACAATGTAGCAAAAGATTTTTATATACCATTATTAAAAGAAGCTGTCTCATATAAACGTGCTGTGGGTTTTTTTTCATCCTCAGCATTAATTCAAATTTCAAAAGGCATTGCAGGTCTAATTAAAAATGGTGGGAAAATTCAACTTATAGCATCGCCATATTTATCAGATGATGATGTAGAAGCAATGCGTAAGGGGTATGAGCTTAGGGAAAATATAATTGAAAATGCATTATTAAGGGAATTGAGAGATGAAACGAATTCTTTTGATAAAGAAAGATTAAATCTTTTAGCAAATTTAATTGCAGATGGTATATTAGATATCAAAATAGCATTAACAGAAAAGAATGGTGAAATAGGTATGTACCACGAAAAAATGGGAATTATTTCTGATTTATGTGGTAATAAAGTTGCGTTTTCTGGTTCTATGAATGAGTCGGCGACAGCCATGATGATAAATTATGAAGCAATAGATGTATTTTGTTCTTGGAATGGTGATATGGAACGTGTTTTGTCAAAAGAAAATGCATTTGAATCTATTTGGAATGATGTAGAACCTAATATTAAAACCATTTATTTTCCTAAAATAAATGATGCTATTATAAAGAAATATAAAAATAATGATAGTAACTATAATATTGATGAAGAAGAATTATATACATCAAAGGTATGTGAAGAAATACCAAGGTATGTTGGAGCTAACATACCTAATCATATAGAATTACATGATTATCAAATATCAGCTATTGATAAATGGGAAGAGAATAATTATCGTGGAATATTTGACATGGCAACAGGAACTGGAAAGACATACACAGGACTAGGAGCAGTAACTAGACTATCTAATGCAATTTTTCATAAGTTATCTGTTTTTATAGTTTGTCCATATCAACACTTAGTTGAACAGTGGGTTGAAGATATTGAGACATTTGGTATGCAACCTATAATTGGTTATAGTGCGTCATCACAAAAAAATTGGAAAAAGCTATTAGAAGATGCTATCCTTGATCAAAAATTACGAGTCAACAATAGAGAGTTTTTTTGTTTTGTAAGTACAAATGCAACATTTGCATCCGAATATGTCCAAAAACAAATTGAACGAATGAAAGGCAATATGCTACTTGTTGTAGATGAAGCACATAATTTTGGAGCTGAATATTTAAGTAAGACATTATCTGAAAAATTCAAATATAGACTTGCTTTGTCAGCAACAATCAACAGACATAATGATGAAGAAGGAACTGAAAAATTGTTTACTTACTTCGGAGATAAATGTATTGAATACACATTAGAGCAAGCAATTGAGGGAAAAAAACTTACGAGATATAAATATTATCCAATAGTCACATCACTTAATGAGTTAGAGCTAGAGAAGTATAATAATTTATCTTATGAAATAGGCAAATGTGTTATTAAAGGTAAAAATGGCAAAGTAAGACTTAGTGAACGTGGGAAAATTCTTGCATTAGCTAGGGCAAGACTAGTTGCTGGAACAGAAGATAAGATTATCAAACTTGAAGAATATATAAAACCATACGCTGAAGATAGGCACATTTTAGTATACTGTGGGGCAACTACAATGCTTGCGGAAAACCAAGAAAGATCTAGTACAGACGATGAAGATATTAGACAAATAGATTTAGTTACGGATTTACTTGGTAACAAGTTAAATATGAAGGTTTCTCAATTTACATCAAAAGAAGATGCGAATGAAAGAATGATTTTAAAAAATGAATTTGAATTAGGCGATAATTTGCAAGCATTGATAGCGATTAAATGTCTTGATGAAGGGGTGAATATCCCAAAGATTAAAACAGCTTTTATTTTAGCAAGTACAACTAATCCAAAAGAGTATATTCAACGAAGGGGTAGAGTGCTTCGTTTAGCAGAAAATAAAGATTATGCAATTATATACGATTTCATAGCATTGCCAAGGCCTTTAAATACAGTTACTTCTATTACTGAAACTGAGATGAAAAGAGATCTCACATTAGTTAGAAATGAATTAAATAGAGCACAAGAGTTTGCCTATTTGTCGATGAATATGGCAGAGGCTGGAAATGTTATTGATGAAATAAAAGAGGTATATTGTATTGAAGAAAATTATATAACTTATCAGGAGGATTTAGGCTATGAGTAATGAGAATATTAAAATTATTAATGGTGTAGAAGTGGACACTCAGAGAGCACAAAAAATATTGACAAAACTCATAATACGTGAAAAAACTAATATTAAAACGAAACAATACAATGATTCGCAAATGGTAAATCAAATTAAAAAACTGATAGAGGAGGAAGTTGAATGTTATTAAAAAGCTTAAAATTAAAAGACTTCCGTCAATTCAAAGGAGAACAACCTGCTATCACTTTTTCAACGGATATAGAAAAAAATGTTACTGTGATTATGGGTGAAAATGGCTCTGGTAAAACTACATTTGCTCAAGCTTTTACTTGGTGTTTATATGGCGATACAGATTTTGTGGATAAATCTATGCTGTGTAAAGCAACAGCCCAATCAATGTTACCGGGAGATGAAGAACGTGTTCGTGTTGAGTTGGCTCTAGTACATAATAACATTGATTATACTATAATTCGTGAACAACTTTATTCGAAAGATAATAATGGAAACATAAAAAGGCCTAGCAATACCACATTTAAAATTGCTTTTAAAAATATAGATGGGCAACAAGAATTTGTGAGTGAATTGGAAACTGATATTAGAATGAAAGAAATATTGCCGAAAGAGCTTTCGAAGTATTTTTTCTTTGATGGTGAGCGAATAGGGAATATGAGTAAAGAAATCAGAAAAGGGAAGAGTAACGAGTTTGCTCAAGCAGTAAGAGGATTATTAGGTTTAAATGCATTTACTGCGGCACTCGACCATTTCAAAAAGGTGACACGTAGTTATAATGAAAGTTATGATTCCAAGAGTGATGCTAAGATTGCTCAATATACAAGAGAAATTGAGGAATATGAAATAAATATAGAAAAAATAGAACAACGTTTAATTGAAATTGAAAATGAAGAAAGTATAGGAAATGATAAATGCACAGATTTGTCAGATAAAATTAAAGAAAACTCTAGTTCGGAAACATTAGCTATAGATAAAGAAAAATTAAAACAAAAAATGAATAGCTTAGTGCAAGCGAAAGAAAGTGGAATAAAGTCGTTGCTAAATATTTTTAATAGTAAGAGCCCAGGATATCTTGCACAAAAACTTATGAAAGATTCTTTACAAAGTTTATCGGAATCAGATAAACTTGATAAGGGTATACCAGATATTCATGCTAGAACCATTGAATTTTTAATAGAGAGAGGGTCATGTATTTGTGGTAATAAAATAAGTTTTGGGAATGATGCATATAAAGAACTAAATAAGGTCTTAGATTATATACCACCGCAATCTATAGGTTCACTCATAGGTCAATTTGCACGGGAATGTGAGCTTAAGACAAATTCGGTAGATTTGTTTTATGAAGATTTCTCGGACAAGTATAGCATTATCCGAGATTTTGATAATAATTATGCAGAAATGCAAAATGAAATTAATATTATTGAAGAAAAACTAAAGAATATGCCTAATGTTGGTGAACTTCAAAAAGATTTGATGCGTTATGAAAAGATGCTTAGAGAATTACAAAGTGAGCGTGACGATTTAAATAGGGAAAAGGGAGGATTGGAAACTAGTAGGGATAGAAGAAATACAGAACGGCAAGAGTTAACTCTAAAAGACGAGAATAATAGAAAAATTGAAGTATATAAAGCCTATACACAATACATGTTTGATTCCCTTGATAAACTTTACAAAGATAAAGAGGCTGAAACAAGAACTGAACTTGAAAAAAATGTAAATGAAATTTTTAAAAATATATATAATGGAGGGTTTTCATTATCTATCGATGAGAAGTATAATATTCAAATTATTGTAGATGAATTTGAAGGGTATGATAATG
>ENA-UOOK01005055-UOOK01005055.1-fermentation-metagenome-genome-assembly--contig:-NODE-5055-length-13581-cov-11.594485_pt1 | contig 13581 bp, 15 predicted proteins | sample MGYA00245777_ERZ724023 | MGnify/ENA primary metagenome ERZ724023 (study PRJEB28704, sample SAMN03018312) | fermentation metagenome | biome: anthropogenic terrestrial biome; feature: soil... | reverse complement strand
ACCTACCATCCATTTGTCAGAAAAAACACTCTGACAAATGGGGTTAGGGCATCTTTAGTTCCCTATGTTTGATACCAAGGCGTCATGGAGTTTTTTAAGGGCTTTTTTTTCAATCCTTGACACGTAAGATCTTGATATACCGAGAAGTTTGGCGATTTCTCTCTGAGTTTTATGCTCTTTGTTTCTTATTCCGTAGCGCATTTCAATAATGAATCTTTCTCTTTTTTGAAGTGTCCTATCTAATATTTCATCTAAAGCTTTTATTTTTTCTTCTTTATCCAATCTCCCTACTATTTCTTCTCCTTCGTATTTGATAATATCAATGAGATAAATATTATTGCCTTCCTTGTCTGTTCCCAAAGGCCCTTGAAGAGACACTTCCTTCTTCAGTTTTTTTTCGCTTCTTATGGTCATAAGCACCTCGTTGTCAATGCATTTGGCAGCATAGGTGGCAAGTCTTATTCCCTTTTTATCATCAAAAGTTGAAACAGCTTTAATCAGACCGATTGTTCCTATGGATATTAAGTCTTCCTGGTCAATTCCTACAGTCTTATACTTTTTTATAACATGTGCCACAAGGCGAAGATTTCTTTCTATAAGAATATTTCTTGCTTCTATATCACCTTTATTTGATTTCTCTATTAGTATTGCTTCTTCGTCCTTGTTTAAAGGCTGCGGGAAAGAACTTCCGTTTGTTATGTAACCAAAAATAAATATTGATAGCGGTAACAGAATTTGCAATAGTTCTTCAATCAAAAAAACACCCCCAAAGTTATACATTATATGCAAGATATTTAAAAAACTGTATGTACACTTTAAAAACTTTTTCAATGTAATATTTAACAGCATTTCTGCTATTAAATATTACATTGGCTATTTGTTACATATCCTCATCCGCAGGCGGCGTCGCACCGCCTTCTTCGCCGTTCATAGGGCAGTTCATGCGTGTCATCATTTCTCTTAATTGCTCACAGGTAATAGGGGGCATTCCGGGCATCATGGGGTACATATTGCCATCCTCCGGCGGCATACCCGGCATTTGCGGCATCTGAGGTGTCTGCGGCATTTGCGGCATCATGGGCATTCGGGGTTGCTGCATCCCCGGCGCTTGGGGCATCCCCGGAGCTTGAGGCATCCTTGGAATTCCTGGCATCCCCGGCATCATGGGCATTTGAGGTTGCTGCATTCCGGGCATCTGAGGCATCCCGGGCATTCCGGGCATCTGTGGCATTCCGGGCATCCCCGGCATCTGTGGCATTTGGGGTTGCTGCATTCCGGGCATCTGAGGCATCCCCGGCATTCTGGGCATCTGTGGCATCCACGGTGGTATTAAACCCGGAATCCCCTGTTGCGGCATCCCAGGCAGTGCTGGCATGTCTCCGTCAATTTCCAAGGGTATTTCCGTATCCGGAATAAATGGTATTCGTAACATATCTTCAGGCATTCCGGGCATTCCGGGCATTGCGCTTGCTAGCAGCATTCTGTTATTATTGAAATTTTTGTGTTCGTCAATGCCCATTGGATTATAATGATGCGGCAATGAATCGTAGTGCGGCATATTATTTCTATAATTATTCATACTAACCTCCATTTAATAGATTTTCCTTATATTAATATACGTTTGAAAAAAATATTAGTGAATTAAAAAGCAAAGAATTCTTTACTATTTTAATAAATTCATATAAAATGTAACGAGATAGATATACTTTACTGCTATAGATGGCGGGTACAACGGGAGGAAACAAATGCATTTAACTAATTTACATACTCACAGTCTTTATTGTGACGGCAGCTGCAGCCCCGAAGAGATGGTTCTATCGGCAATTAACAATAACTTTGATTCGTTGGGCATTTCATCACACGGGCCTGTTAATAAGGAAACTGACTGGAATATTAAACAAGACAAAGTTGAAGAATATATAGAAGAAGTCAATAGGCTGAAAGAAAAATACAAGGATAAAATTGAAATTTTCCTTGGTATGGAGTTAGATTACATACCTGGTGCAGGGTTTACAGACCTGTGTTTGTCTCTTATGAAAAGACTTGATTACTATATCGGCTCAGTGCATTATTTGGGAACTTTAAAAAACGGCTATATGTGGACTGTTGATTATACCATTGAAGAATTATTAACCGGTATAGATGAAAGCTTTGAAGGAAATATAAGAAAAGCTGTTGAAAAATATTATGAAACAGTTTCAGAAATGGCAGAAAAGTATCAACCTCCAATAATCGGGCACTTGGATTTATTTAATAAAAATAACAAGGACAATATATTATTTGATGAAAGAGATAAATGGTATGTGGAAGCTGTCAAGAAATGTCTGAATGTAATAAAAAATACTTCTTCTGTAATAGAAATAAACACCGGAGGAATTGCGAGAAATTACAGTAATGAACAATATCCTTCAACCTTAATATTAAAAATGATAAAGGGAAAAAATATTCCCATAATGGTAAATTCAGATGCCCATACAGCAGATGGCCTTGCATGCAAATTTACTGATATGTATAAATTAACTAATGATATAGGGTTTGAACACCTTGTATACTTAACAAAAAATGGGTGGGAGAAGCAAGAAATATTATATTGATGAAAATTACGTTCAATTATGTTATTATATAACGAGGAGATGAAATTATGATAAATATATTACTTGTGACACATGGAGACCTTGGCAAAGAATTATTGAAAAGCTCTGAGTTGATTATAGGAGAAGTTGAAAATGCCAAAAGTATATCATTTAATCTTGGCGACAGCTTTGAAACATTGTTAAAAAAAGTTGAAGAAAACACAGGAAATTTGTCTGACGATGAGCTTATTGTATTTACTGATATGTACGGAGGAAGCCCTTACAATGCAGTGAACAGGGTGATGAAAAACAGGAGTTTTTATCATATTACCGGAATTAATTTCCCGTTGTTTTTAGATATCGCTATTGCCCGCGACACCTACAGCTTAAAGGAAATTGCAGAAAAAATAATCAAGAACGGGAAAAAGAGCATAGTGTTTGTCAATGAAAAGTTCTTATCAGACTGAGGCAGAAAATGAAAAATATATTCGTAAGAGTTGATGACAGACTGCTGCACGGACAGGTGGTTGTATCATGGATACCTTATCTTAAAGCAAATGAGGTTGTGATTGCAGATGATGAATATGCAAATGATGAATTTATGAGGGAGCTTATAAGGAGTTCAGGACCTGAAGGTGTTACGGTGCATGTGAAAACAATTGATGAAACTGCTGCTTATTTAAGCGATGACAATAAAAACAGGATACTTGTACTGCTCAAGAGTATTAATGGATTAAAAGAACTATTAAAAAAAGTAAAAATAAGCAATATAAATATAGGCGGAGTCGGAGCAGCAGATGGGAGAAAAAGATATTATAATTCAATTCATTTAAGTGACAATGAATTAAATATTTTAAAGGATATAGCAAATGACAATATTAATGTTGAAGTGAGAATCCTTCCAAAGGATAAGGCTATTGTTATAAAAGGTAATTAATATGACTTTGACTTTTTTAGATTATTGTTTACTTAGCATTTTTTATTTTTGGGCAAGCAGTACTGCACTTTCCTTAGGCATCGGTTATTATACAATTTACAGACCTATAATGGCAGGGATGGCTGCAGGTTTAATTCTTAATGATATACAAACAGGCATGATGGCAGGCGCAGTTGTTAATATAATTTATATTGACTTTATTTCTACGGGAGGCTCCTTTAAAGGGGACCAATGTTTGACTACCCTTATGGCGGCTATAGCTTCCATATCATTCAATTTGCATCCTGTTGAAGCAGCAGTAGCAGCTTTTCCCTTTGGCTTTTTAGGGATATTAATATGGAAATACAGATTGAGAATAAACAATATTTTTGTACATATTTATGAGAAGAAGTATAAAGAGAACAAAGCTCCTGACATAAGTTTATACAACGGGCTTCTTCCTCAGCTTCTTCTATTGGTGATGAGCTCGGCGGTTATTATAACGGCATTCTTTTTAATGTTTTTATTCAATAAATTAATAGATTTTAATGGCATTAACGTATTACTTTATTATATAGGGGTAATATTAGTTGTTTTTTCTGTTTCTAATATTTTATACAAAATAAAAAGTAAATATAATTATATAATTTTTGCTTCTATTTTTTTAGCGGCTTTAATTTTTAATATGAAAGCATATATACTGTTTATCCTTATAGCATTGGGCCTGTTATTTATAACAGATAAAAAAGTAAACTTTGTAAAAAATAAGTTTACAGGTGTTATAAAAAAAGGCGACTTGGTTTATTCATGGTTTATATGGATGAATTATTCTCATTCATGCTACAGCTATGACAGACTTATGGGTTTGGCATTTGCCCACAGTATGAAAAATATTATTAAAAAATTGTATGACAATAAATCTGAAATTTCAGAAACAATACACAATCACACTGAATTTTTCAATACGGAGCCTAATATGGGTACTCCGATACATGGATATATAATATCATTGGAGGAAGAAAGGAAGTTAAACAATAAAAGCTTTGAGGATATTTCTTATATAAAAAAAGGTATGATGGGAATATCGGCAGGGTTGGGAGATTCTTTTACTCAGGCGATACTAGCCCCGTTGTTTGTATCCATGTCGGTTATGCTTTGTTTAGATAAAAGTTATTATTTGGCGTTTATTCCTGTAATCTTTCTGTCAATATATATACTTTTCATTTCGTACAGCGGTTTTATGAATGGTTATTTTCAGGGCAGAGATAGCATGCTTCAAAGGATAAAAGACGTTAAGCAAAGCAAAATAAAGGTTTATTTTCCATATATATTTTCAGGAATTTTGGGCTTATCAATGAGCAAACTGCTTTTTAACAACATAAGACCTTCAGAAAATATATTTACATTGGGCATAATTTTATTTGCAGCTTTTTTAACTTTTTTAAGGAAAAGGAGAGAGCAATGAAAAGAAAAGTGGGAATAATGGGCGGCTCTTTTGATCCTATACATATAGGTCATTTAGTTGCGGCTAATGAAGTGTTAAATATATACAAACTAGATGAAATTATTTTTGTTCCGACAGGGGACCCGCCGCATAAAGATAACCTTAGAGCCGCTTCATTTCACAGATTATTAATGGTTAATATTGCAGTTTTGTCTAACAACAAATTCAGCGTTTCAGATATTGAAATCAAAAGCCCGGGTAAAAGTTATACCTTGGATACCTTAAGTGAATTTCACAAGCTGTATAAAGACACGGAATTTTATTTTATAACCGGTACTGATGCGGTATTCAATCTTTCAAACTGGTACCGGCCTGAAGAAGTTCTAAAGCTTTGCAGATTTATTGCAGCTACAAGACCGGGAATAAGTATTGAGGAAGTAAACGCAAAGATAAATGAAATAAAGAAAATGTTCGGCGGAAATATCGAAATATTACAGGTACCCATGCTTCAAATATCTTCTACTGATATAAGAGAAAGATTCAGGATGGGGGTTTCTGTAAAATACTTATTGCCTGAATCTGTTGAACAATATATAATTAAAAATGAGCTATATTTAAGGTGTGGGGACACACCTTAATGAGGGAGAGTCTTTGGAGTAAGCATTAAGGAATGTCCCCAAATTGGGGGGACACACCTCCCTGTTTAGGGAGAGTCTCTGCTGGTAGGAGGAATGTCCCCGTGAGGGAAATGCATTTTGAAGAATTAAAAAAAGAATTGGAAATTGAATTAAGACAAAAATTATACCGGCACAGCATCGGTACAATGGAGGAAGCTGAAAAACTTGCTTCAGTTTATGGCTGTGATATGTCAAAGGCAAAAATTGCAGGATTATTGCATGATTGTGGAAAGGGAAGATGCAGAGATAATTTAAAACATGCCAAGAAAAGTGCAGAGCTTGCCCAGGCAAAGTTTGGTGTAAAAGATAAGGATATTATCAATGCAATTAAGTATCACACAACAGGAAGAGTAAATATGACTTTTTTGGAAAAAATAATATTTATAGCAGATAAAATAGAGCCAAACAGACATTACGAAGGTGTTGAAGAAATTAGAAAAGAAGCGTACTCAAACATTGATGCAGCTATAATTAAATCGTTGGAAAGCACAATAGAGTATGTTAAAAATAGAAATATGGTTCTTGATATGGAATCAGTATATACACTTAATTATTTAAAGGAGGGTAAATGAGTTCAGTTCAAAAAAGTATCGAAACAATTTTAAAAGCTTGCGACAATAAAAAAGCTTATAACTTTATTGTATTAAATGTGTCTAAATCCAGCTCAATTACAGATTATTTCATCATATGCAGCGGTAATAACGAAAAACAGACAGCTGCAATTGCAGAAGAGGTACTTGAAAAGGGAGCTTTAGAAGGGATGGATTTTTTCTATAAGGAAGGTTTTGAAACCGGGAGATGGATTTTATTAGAAACTGATGACATTATTGTTCATATCTTTCACAAGGACGAAAGGGCAATTTATGACTTGGAATCTTTGTGGTATGATAACAATTCATTGGATGTTGAGCAATATGGAATAATAAATTGGAAATAGGAGGGTATTATGAACAGTGTTATTCAAACAAACAATGCACCTGCGGCAGTAGGTCCTTATTCACAAGGAATAAAAGCCGGCAACACAATATATGTTTCAGGACAGCTTGCATTTAATCCGACAACCGGTGAGCTTTACAATGGTACAGATATTAAAGAAGAAACAAGAAGATGTTTAATGAATGTTAAAGCTATTTTGGAGGCATCAGGAGCATCGCTTGAAGATGTTGTAAAATGTACTGTATATATCAAGGATATGAACCAATTTGGATTGATAAATGAAGCTTATGCCGAAGCGTTCCAAGAAACAAAACCGGCAAGAGTATGTGTTGAGATAGCTAAACTTCCCAAGGACGGAAATGTAGAAATTGATGCAATTGCAGTAGTTTAAAGGTGTGGGGAAACACCGAATAAGGTATACGGAAGTTAAGTCGTTGGGGTCAAGCCATGAAGGAATGTCCCGGTTTCAAAAAGTTGCAGGCTTGCTGCAACTTTTTTTAGTAATTATTGTATCTGCTTCGTCTTTTCTTTCTGTTAAGCCGAATCCTTATATCGTTATATATTTTCAAAAGAAGCGTTAAAATTACTGCGAACAATATAATAAACCCTATAAACTTAACAATTGAAAGAAAAATATTCCCTTGTCCATCTTGTGCGGTACTTTTTACCGATATTGGACATATTAAATTCACTGTTCCTATTACTTCATTGTCAAGAGTATATTCAATCTTACCGACAACATTGTTCTTTTCAATAGGCAGAGTTATATCATTTATATATACATTTGATTTAATATCATCAAAAGAGTCTTTTTCAATAAGAGCAGTCAAATCGCTTTCTGTAATTACGGATATTTCCTTTGAATCGCCATTGGTGATTTTTACATTTTTTATAAAGGTATTTTTGCCCACCAACGTGGCAGATTCATATTCTTCAAACCCATAATTAAAAAGATTATGTGCATCTTGATACATTTCAAGAGAAATCCCCTTCATGGTTACTGCTATAAGCTCAGTTCCGTCTTTTTTGGCAGTTGCCGCCAAACAGTTTCCCGCTTGCGGTGTATAACCGGTCTTTGCCCCGTTGGCATATTCATAATAAGGGCTTATATATGCACCATCCACATAAATTTGATTATAACTTGTATTATATATTAATTTATTCAAAGACGTGAAATATCGCGGCTCATCTTTTTTATTTGTTGTTTGTATTTCATACTTGGTTGTTGACACGATTCTTCTGAATGTATCATTTTCCATTGCATACTTGGTTATTAAGGCTAAGTCAGCTGCAGTTGAGTAATGATTCGTATCATGAAGTCCGTGAGGATTTATAAAATTAGTACTGTATGCCCCTAATTCTTTTGCCTTTTCATTCATCATTTTTACAAAATTCTCCAAGCTTCCTCCATAATGCTTTGCAATTGCAGAAGCAGCATCATTTGCCGAAGGCAGCATCAATGCATAAAGCAGCTCTTTTAAAGTCAGTATTTCTCCGGGCTCCAATGCTATGTGGCTTCCATCAATTTCAAAGGGAGTATCATCATCCACCGTAATTACATCAGTTAACTCTCCCAATTCTATGGCAAGAATTGCCGTCATAATCTTCGTTAAACTTGCAGGGTACATTTTTTTGTCCGCATTTTTTTGAGCTAATATGGTACCTGAGCCCGCATCGATTAAAATTGCAGATTCGCTTAAGATTGCAGGGGTTGCAAATACTGTGTTGAAATTAGCTAAAAAACACGTGAAGATTAATATGTAGAATAGTATTCGTTTTATCATGTATAACTCCTTAAAAGTTGTATGGGGACACACCTCTAATATGGGGCAAGTCTCCGCGGGCAGAGGAATGTCCCCAAATTGAGTGGGACACACCTCTTATTAAGGGCAAGCCTCCGCGGGCATAGGAATGTCCCCCAAATATATCAAATTATAGTATAGCAGAAAAATTAATATTTGTAATCAAAAATTTTGATTTTTTAAATAAATAATGTATAATAGAGGAAACAAGGTATGGGGACACACCTCTATTATAGGGATAGTCTTTGCGGGCATGAGGAATGTCCCCGAATTGAGAGGGGATACCAAGATTGCATTTTAGGGGGAGCTATGAACAACAGCGTCTACAAGAAAGGACTTGCCGTTGTTTTAATCATTGCAATAATTATTATGGCTGCCTTGGGGATTAAACTGTCCGGCAAGGAAAAAGAAGTTGCTTTTACAAATTATTCAGGCATTGAGCAAAATGAAGAACCAAAGGAAGAAGTAAAAAAGTATATTTTTGTTGACATTGATGGAGCCGTAATTAATCCGGGAGTTTACGAGTTAATAGAAGGAAGCAGGGTTAATGATGCCATTAATCAAGCAGGAGGTCTTAAGGAAAAAGCAATTACACAAAATTTAAATAAGGCGAGAAAATTGGTTGACGGAGAAAAAATTTACATATATATAGAAGGCGAAATGGAAATCATTACATCAGATGACAATGATGTCTTAATTAATATCAATACTGCATCTGCTGATGTTTTAATGTCTCTTCCCGGAATCGGAGAAGTATATGCCAAAAGAATTGTTGAATATAGAAATACCAAGAAGTTTAGTTCCATAGAGGAAATAAAAAACATACAAGGAATCGGGGATAAAACTTTTGAAAAGCTAAAAGAATTAATAACAGTAAACTGAAGAGGAATGGGGACACACCTTTAATGTAAGGAAAGTCTATGGGGTAAGCATTAAAGGAATGTCCCCAATAGAAGGGAGTATGAAATGGATGCAAATAAGTATTACAGGAACATTCCAAAAGTAGATTCAATAATGGAAAATGGGAAAATTAAGGAATTATTGGATATTACAAGCAGGGAATTGGTGTTGGACTGTGCAAGAAAAGCTACTGAAGACCTAAGAATATTTATTAATGACAAACCTAATGAAGATGAAATTAATGCAGAAATTAACAACATAATAAATAAAATTGCTTTACAAGTACATAAATTACTCACGTATAATATGAAAAAAGTTGTAAACGGCACAGGGACAATTCTTCATACTAATTTGGGCAGAGCGCCAATATCAAAGGAAGCAGCCGAAAGAGCAAAGAATATTGTAACAGGATATTCAAACCTTGAATTTGATTTAGAACATGGGAAAAGAGGGTCTCGGTATTCCCATTTTGAAAAAATAATCACGAGAATTACCGGAGCAGAGGCGGCAATAGCAGTCAATAACAACGCAGCTGCGGTACTTTTGATTTTGTCTTCATTAGCTAAGGATAAGGAAGTAATTGTATCAAGGGGTGAATTGGTAGAAATAGGGGGCTCATTCAGGGTTCCGGACGTAATGAAGCAAAGCGGCGGAATATTGGTTGAAGTAGGCACCACAAATAAAACTCACCTGCATGATTATGAAGAGAATATTTCTTCTGAAACTGCAGCTTTATTAAAGGTGCATACCAGCAATTATAAGATTGTTGGTTTTACGGAAAGTGTTTCAATTGAGGAATTATCTGAGCTAGGTAAAAAGTATAATATCCCTGTTATCGAAGATATCGGAAGCGGAGTATTGATAGACCTTAGCAATTGCGGTTTAACATACGAGCCTATGGTTCAAAACTCAATTAAGGCAGGAGTTGACATCATTTGCTTCAGCGGAGACAAACTTTTGGGAGGTCCTCAGGCAGGTATCATTGCAGGGAAAAAACAATATATAGATAAAATAAAAAAACATCCTTTAAACAGAGCATTAAGAATCGACAAGTTTACTGCAGCAGTATTGGAAAGTGTATTTCATGAATATATAGATGAAGAAAGAGCAATGGAAAACATCCCTGTGCTTAAAATGATAAACATGAATATTGAAGATATAAAAATAAACGCAGAAAAACTTTTGCTCAAGCTTGAAGATTTTTCTGAATTTCAAGATATTAATATTGAAGAATGCTTGTCTCAAATAGGAGGAGGAGCTCTTCCCTTGGAAAGAATGAAAAGCTATGCAGTTTCCATAAAACCTAAAATCATGAGCTGTGCAAACTTTGAAAGGGAATTAAGAAACTTGGAAGTCCCGATTATAGGAAGAGTTGTAAATGATACTTTCTACATAGATTTAAGAACAGTTTTAGAAGGTGAGGACCAGACAATTTATGATGGGATTAAAAGTTTATTCAAATAATATTTTGGAGGCATTATGAGAAATATTATTATTGGAACAGCAGGACATATCGACCATGGGAAAACCACATTGATAAAAGCTTTGACCGGTAGAGATACAGACAGATGGGAAGAAGAAAAAAGAAGAGGAATAACCATTGATTTAGGATTCACCTATTTTGACCTTCCGGATGGCAGCAAAGCAGGTATTATCGATGTACCCGGTCATGAAAAATTTGTTAAAAACATGCTTGCCGGGGTAGTGGGAATGGATATGGTGCTTTTAGTTATTGCAGCAGATGAAGGAATCATGCCTCAGACCACCGAACATTTGAACATTTTAAACTTATTGGGAGTTGAAAATGGAATTGTTGTTATGACCAAATGCGATTTAGCTGATGAAGAATGGATAAGCCTAGTTAAAGAAGACATAACTGAATCCTTGACCTCCACATTTTTAGAAGGAGCACCGATAGTTGAAGTATCATCCAAGACAGGATATGGAATAGATAAACTTATTCAAGAAATCAGCAATTTAGCTGATATGGCAGTAAAGGAAAGAGAACTGGACACAATTCCAAGGCTTCCCATAGACAGAGTTTTCTCCATACAGGGTTTTGGTACGGTAATAACAGGAACCTTGATAACAGGTATATTAAAAAAGGGTGAAGAAGTAGAAATTTATCCCGTCAATAAGCTCTGCAGGATAAGAAATATTCAGGTTCATTCCTCTGATGCAGAAAAGGCTTATGCAGGTCAAAGAACCGCAATCAATTTGTCGAATATCAGAAAAGATGACATTTACAGGGGATGTGTAATTGCACCGGTTAATTCAATGAAAAACACTATGATGCTTGATGTGAAGCTTAACTTGTTGAAAAACTCCAAGCGTTCGGTAATAAACCGTTCGAGGCTTCACCTTTACACCGGTACCAGCGAAATTCTTACAAGAGTTGTTCTTCTTGACAGAGATGAATTAAAACCCGGAGAAAGCTGCTATGCTCAGTTAAGATTAGAGGAAGAAGTTGCTGTCAGAAGGGGAGACAAATTTATTGCAAGGTTTTATTCTCCCTTGGAAACAGTCGGGGGAGGAGAAATTATTGAGTCTGTGCCTTTAAAAAGAAAAAGATTTGATGAGAACCTTATTGAAGAGCTTAAAATTAAGGAAAAAGGAACCGGCGCCGATGTAATTGAAAAACTTGTCAAGGAAACAAAGGACCTGAGCTCTGTCTCTGTCTTGGCAAAAATGACTGCCCTGACAGAAATAGAAGTTAAAGACAACATTGAAATATTGGAGCAGGAAGAAAAAATATCTATATTCAAAGTGAAAAATGACATGTATGTATGGCACAAGAGCTTTGAAATTGAAATAGAAGAAAGATTAGAGAAATACTTGTTTAATTACCATAAAGATAACAAATATGCAAAAGGGGCTAAGAAATCCGAGATTAAAAGCAAATTACTGCCGGCTCTCAAACAACTTTTATTTGATGCGGTCATTCAGACATTTGCCGAAAAAGGATTGATAAAACAAAGCGATGAGTTTATATCGCTGCCTTATTTCAAAATTGAATATGATGAGGATTACAAAGAAATCAAAGAAAAAGCATTAAATATTCTTAACGATGCAAAATTTGAATTTCTAAAAACTAATGAGCTATTAGAGAAAATAAGCCATGCTATGAAAGATGAAGTGGTTTCTTTAATGCTTGCAGAAAAGGAGTTAATAAAATTAAATGATATAGTTACAACAACAGAATTATACGAAGAAGCAAAGAAAATATTAGTTGAATTCTTGAATAAGAACAATAAAATTAGTGCTGCCCAGTACAGAGACTTGCTTGATACCAACAGGAAAACGGCAATAGCGCTTTTGGAGCATTTCGATATGATAAAGCTTACAAAAAGGGTAGAAAACGATAGGATACTACTTGATTTGACAATAATTTAATATTTTTCTTGACAAAATGTGCTTTATTATGTAAGATTAATGAAAGTTTAATTTTTTGTAACAATCTAATTTAAGGAGCGTAATAAATGAAAGTCTTGATTGTTGACGATGAACTTTTAACCATTAAGAATCTTAAATACAGTTTTGAGCAGGATAATTACGAAGTTGAATCTACTGATAACAGCAATGAAGCTTTAAAAAAAATTACAACGACTGATTACGATATTATACTACTTGATTTGATACTTCCTGAAACAGATGGTCTTGAGGTTTGTCAAAAAATTAGAGAAATTTCAAATGTTCCGATTTTGATTTTGTCAGCAAACAATGAAGATATGAGTAAAATATTGGGATTAGAATATGGTGCTGATGATTACATTACTAAGCCGTTTAATATTTTAGAGCTTAAAGCACGAATGAAAGCGATTTTAAGAAGGACAAGGGGTTCAAGCCAAAAAGCAAATGAGCAGACTTTGGTGGTGGATGATTTTATTATTAATGCATTAGGCAGGAAAGTCAGTCTTCATAAACAGGAGATAAATCTTACCGCAAAAGAGTTTGATTTGTTGCTTTTATTAATAACAAACCCCGGAAAGGTATTCTCCAGGGAGGAGCTTTTGGAAATAATATGGGGTTATGAATACTATGGTGATTTGAGAACAGTTGACGTTCATGTGAGAAGACTGAGGGAAAAAATAGAAACTAAAAATAAGGCATATGAGTATATACTCACAAAGTGGGGAGTAGGATATTATTTCAGAAACAAATGATAATATACACCATAGCTGCAAGTGAAATTTTGCAGCTATTTTTTATTTTCTGTCATTTTGATTATACCTGTATAAAATCAGCTTGTATTTATAAATAGGATATGATAATATATGTGATGGGGATAGATAGGTGCTGGTGTGCCTCCTGGTCTTCAAAATCAGTTGCGGGG
>ENA-UOOK01005054-UOOK01005054.1-fermentation-metagenome-genome-assembly--contig:-NODE-5054-length-13583-cov-4.262419_pt1 | contig 13583 bp, 17 predicted proteins | sample MGYA00245777_ERZ724023 | MGnify/ENA primary metagenome ERZ724023 (study PRJEB28704, sample SAMN03018312) | fermentation metagenome | biome: anthropogenic terrestrial biome; feature: soil; material... | reverse complement strand
CAACAGTCCCATCAAAAAATCAATGCCCATCATGATAACTAATGTCGCCAAATCGTTTGTCCATCCTCCGAATAAGTTAGCAATAAAACTGCCAATCGCTCCAATTACGGTAAGTACAGTTACTTTTGCTGTTGATACTTTTTCCATTCAATTACCTTCTTTCTTTAATTTAAAAAAGAGCCTAATAGACACCGCCTATCCTGCTCTGTATAAATACTCTCAATATTACATTAGCTTCAATTCTTGCAATTCCGTCCGCCGATGGCCTAATCGTTATCTCGTGCAACCCTCTTGTTACTTTACCGTTTTGCTTTGTTAGATAGTCTATAACGCTTAACCGATCAGCATTTAAACTGTTCTCTGGCATTTGTTGTCCGTCAACCGTAATTATTAGCGCGCTGGGTACCACCTTATCCAGTATGCTTATACCGAATACTAGGTCATGTGTATGATCCGGTAGATCAATTGGATGAGTATGAGTTGCCCACCCAGAGCCGATTGTCACCTTGTGCCTATGATCTCCACTATAAGCCTCCGATATGCTCGTATTTATCTGTAATAATGGCAACGAGCCGTCTCTAGATGTAGTTGTTTGCATCCCTCCACCGGCAACACTCTTTGAATAAGCTTTGTATGGTCTTGTCCGAAATGATAAATCGCACGTATTAACATTAACGATATCATCATCGATATAAAAAGGGATGACTACAGGATTTCCGGCATCGCAATTATCCTGGTTGGAAAATGTCATTACGTTGGTTGCTCCCTGGCTATAAGCTTCATTGACCTGGATTTTTCGTTCTGTGTCCGCTTGGGTAGTGGCTATATCCGAGACTTTATTGTTAATCTGATACTCAACTTCAAATTCCCTTGATATATCTTTTATCTCCTCACCGATAATTCTAGCCAAGTATTCTTCATCATCTACGATAATTCGCGTAACCCCATTCAATACCTTTTCTTCACCTGCGTATTCTGGCAGAATGGATAAATCAGCGCTGCCAACCTCAAAACTAATCTTAGGTTCCTTCCATTGGTTAAGTAAAGATTGCGCATTGGCCAGCAGAGTTTCTGCATCTTCCGCTTTTTTGTCAATCCATATATAGCTTCTCTTGCCCCATTTCGCAATACTCTCATCGTCTTTTATATATCTTAATCCACCGTTTATCCTAGCTATATCAAGCTGATTCACACCCTCACCGGATCCTTTTGGGATAAGCCAGTTAACAATGTTCGTCGGATCTGATACTTTACTGAAATCTATCATGTCCTTACCCCATCGGATCTCCGCTTTAACATCATCTGAAGCTCGTATAAGATTTAGTTCCCAGGGGTAAACCTGCGTGTCAAAAGTAAATTCATATGCTTCGCTGAATGGCATTGGTATGCTTAATATTGGTGCCAACAATCCATTTTCATTCTCGAAGCTGTATTCAAAGTAATAGTTAAAGTCTACCTGACCAAGAACCCATCTTTTAGTTTCTTGCAGATCTAATATACCTTGTAATACTTGTCTCGTTGAATAGCCACTAAATTGGTAATAACCATCTATTACATCATCTAGGAGCGTGGCAAAGACGTGCTCGCAAGAATAAGTTATGCTGTCGTCATTCGCACTTTTTATAGTCTCCGTAGGCATGATGCGATATAAACCATAATATCTACCAGATGAAGATGTGATCTCGATATAATTTAAATGGTCACACAAACTATTCTTTGGGTCTGTTTTAGGTAGAGAAAAAGTAGCTGTCCACAATTCATTCGTGAGCCTTTTAACCCTAACGCCATAAGCGTTTTCAAGTATGCCTATGTCGGATAGGTTTTTATCCTTAACTACAATCAATTTATCACCCTCTTTACATTAAAAAGAGACCCTCGATTCGAGAGCCTCTTAAAATTTAGTTACTTCGCAATATATTCCTATTCCGACTTTATTTGTTTTGTATTAGTTGTCCAAATTAAAACTATTGATACCCAAAATTGAGGACTAACTAAATAACTGCCTGATAAAAACAATGTTACCAAAACATTAGTGAATAAAAAAACACAAAAAGTGCTTGCCTATTGTGTATTATTCGTATATATTAATATTTTTTACAGTCATTGTTCCAACTCCGTTTTTATAAAACCCTAAATATCCACCTGTTAAATTACGAGTCATAGTGTAAGTTCCAATCGATACTCCGTCACAGTATAATGTCGCTGTACCTGTCTTAGACACTACAAATCTAAACGTATGTGCTGTTCCGATATAGCTTGTCGCTGACGTGTTTAAAGTTGAACCACTATAAACATTACCGTCTATATTTTCATATATTGATATTTCAGAACTTGTAGGAGCCATTATCATCAACCCACATGTAATATTACCTGCCGAATTTTTCGAACCCATTACTAAAAATCCCTCATTAATATGTAGCGTTGTCGCAAATTCTATGTCAATATCATCCAATATTCTAGAGGTGGGGATATCGGTTAGCACATATGGGACTGTAGTGCTTGAAAACGTAAGCTGAACTCCATCATACGATTTTACTGTTTGTTTAAAATTAGATAAACTAGCGGTCGGTGTTTGTTTTATACGTTTATTTTCTTTTAATTTTACATAATAACAATCCACATAACTTCCAATTGATGAATCTGTCTTGTTGAACTCAATAATATGGAAACCCTTAGTTAAATTCTTGATAACAAGTGTTTCTGCGTCATGCATAAAATAAGCTACGTAATTTGAATCATATACACTCATTGTTTTCACGACTGTATTATCGAGAACCACATTAAATTCTGAATGCCCACCAAGCCATGTCCCAGTGGCAAGGTATACATCCATATTTGGTTTATCAACATATATAGCAAGTTTGATATAACTTGCCATAATGCAATATCCAACCTTGCTATTAGGGTAAGCCGGCATATACGATGATGTTCCAGAAAATTTAAAAGCACTATCATAACACGGTATAATACATTCGTCGTCTGTACTGATTAACTTTGGAGAAATGAAAGCGCTAGCCATTTGTGTGCCTTTAAATTTATATAATGGAACTGTTGGATGAACACCGCCACCAGTGGCAAAATCTGTTGATATAACTGTTTGTAAATATTCCGTTGTACGAGCAAAATTATCAATAAGCGCAACATTAAATTCCATTGCAATATCACGTCCAATTTGAGCAGCCTGTTTTACTTTTTCAGCTTGCAAACCGTTAGTCATTTTAAGAACAATATTAGGAGTATCAATTACAACAACTTTACCGTGTTTAAGTGCAATTTTGACAAGTTCTCGCATATTTGCACGATAAACATCCATTGTGACTCCCCAAGATGCACAATCGTTAATACCATATCCTATGATAACAATATCGTCAGTATTTGTTGCCATGATTTCTTCCCAAGGCGCAATGCCATCAGCTCCACTTAGTGTGCTACTGGTTTGAAATCCATTATGACCGTTATTTACGCATACAATTAAATTATTATTATAGTATGACCTTAATAATGTTTGCAATGTTACAATTGGCGGTTCTGCTACGCGCGTTACACCGTCTGCCATTGCTCCCCAATATGTACTATCACCATAACATCCAATCTGTACTGCTTGTCCAAGCAACATTTTTTCCACATATTTTGATAATGTATCGGTATCATTAGCTATAATATTCTCTGCCTTAGTAATCGGATAAAGATTATCCCATGCTGTATTGTTTGCATTTCTCTGTCCCATTTGTATATTTTCATCTGCCATTTTACTTCCTCCTGTAAAAAATATCATGAGGAATATTATTGCTATAAAAACCATTTTCTTTTTCATAAAATCACCCCTTTGGGCATATTATAAATTATTTTGGCTTTACATGCAATAATTTCCATGTTAAATTATACTATTTTATAAAATATTTGATTTGCTACGGTTTCCGTGGGATACTCTGTCCCTACCCTCGGCATTTCTGCCAATTGCGAACTAAGTTCTTGATGTTCTGCATCTAGTCTCTTTTTCAATGTATCGTATGTAATTGTGTTATCTGCATTCACTCTCGCTTGCGCTGCTTCTACTGAACTATCACCATCAATAACGATCTGGTTTAACTGCTCTTGTGTGGATTGTGAATTAGCCAGTGCTTGATTAGATACAGCTATAGAGCTATTCGCCGTGTCCATGGCATTATCCGCTGTAGTAAAGGCTTGCTCTGCCTGTTCTATTGCTACATTTATCTTAGGGTATCCTTGAGCTAATGTATCTGTTGGTTTTATTAATTCTGCCATATAATCACCCTTTCTAGGTATATTTATCTCGTAGTTTTATTCGTACTGATATATTAATTCCGCTTCCGGATATGTCGATTTGGTTATTACCAGTCAACAAAATGAAGTCTCTCAAATTTGTTATAAATGTATTTACTCCGTTTTTCTTTACGGAATATTCCTCGCAATCAATAACCCATGTTGTATTGGTAAAGCTAGGCAATGTTATGTTGTATCCATTTGCCGATATGCTTAAACTAGTTGCGCTTCCATTAATCTCAATCACAGGCTTATTAGCCAGCCCATCTGTATAGACGTTCAAAGTTGTTGGGGCAGTAATTGCCTTTAGTCCGTCAGACCCTGAATGACCTAGTTTGTAATGAGATTGAAACGTAATAACCTCACTTCCCCATGTTATTTCATCTGCATATACAGCACTGTAAGCGTATGGGTCGTATGCAGTAAGGATTAGGGTGAATTTCCCCATCCTCGCCACCCTGTCCGGATCTATCGGGGCGCTTAGCATAACAAGATAATATTTGTCCGGTTCGTAATCATACACAAGTTTTATTTCTCTTGGTTTTCCGTAATCATCTACTAGAAACCTTGCAAACTCTCTTAGTTTGTTTTGCAAGAGATTACTGTTTTTATCTATCGCAACAATATTAAATGCCAATACTCTCTCGTTTATTTCTGCGCCGAAGTTATATAATCCATCTCTCCCAGGCACAGACAATGTTTTATTACTAAAATTCGGTGTCATTGGGTTGGTTTGTTTTTCACCTATTAAACCGAAATGGCTTAGTTTGTATCCATCTAGTGTTATCATAAAACCACCCCGATTCTTCTTGCTCCCATGCGATTTAGGGAATCCAACTCTGAACTCATATCTTGTGCTGTAAATCTTGCAAATTCTCGCCCGTTAATATTTAATATAATAGGGCGATTGGCAATAGATAAAAGCGCATCCATGATGTCTGTACTTCCTTCCATGCCGACATTACCGTAATTAGCATTACCGGTGTAGCTTCCGGCAACTTCAAAGTCTGTAGGAACGCTTCCTATCATGTCTTTTGTAATTTTGTTCATGTTGTCGGTAAATCCTTCTCCTAGTCCTAATGCAAGATTCTTACCGATTTCATCTTCGAACAATTTTGAAGGAGAATGGATGCCAAAGAAGCTTTTTATACCATCTAAAACAGTGCTACCAAATCCCTTGATTTTGTCGAGCAACCATCCAGTAGCATCTTTAATACCGTTCCATAGCCCCTTTACGAGATTAAGCCCTACTTCTGCGATTTTAGGTATGCTCTGAGAAAAAGCTTTTACAAGCGATGTTATAATTTGGGGCACTGCTTTTACGATTTCTACTATTATTTTTGGTAAATTTTCAACCAGAGCTATAAACAACTGTACTCCCGCATCGATTATCTTGTCTATGTTTCCTATTAGTGCATCTGCCACGCTAGTTACGATTTTTGGCATTGCATCGGTTAAGGTTGTTATGATTAGGGGTAATTCCTGTATAAGAGAAGTCAACAGCTTAATCCCCGCATCGATTATTAAAGGAATTGCATCGATTATGGCAGTTACAATGTTGTCAATAATTTCAGGCAATACCTCGACTATTTTATTTATGATTTCTGGAAGTGCTGCCACTAGAGAGGTCAAAAGCTGAATTCCGGCATCGATGATCATCGGGATTGATGTGATAAAAAAATCAATGATGCCACTAATTATTTCCGGAAGTCTTTCAATCAATTGCGGCATTGCTGCTATAAGCCCATTCGCTAATCCCAACATCAACTGCAGTGCGGCATCGAGCAGCATTGGAGCGTTATCTATCAACCCGCTTACTATCGTTGTTATGGCTTCAACGGCAGCCGGTATTAGCTCCGGAAGTGCTTCACCAATTCCTTCAACAAGAGTGGTTATCAGTTGTGTTGCTGTATCTGCCAACAACGGTAAATTTTCAATCAGTGCACCCGTTAATGTTGTTAATATGTCTGGCAATCCTTTTAGCATATTGCCTACCATCGGCAATAAATTGTCAAACAGGAAAGTTGATACTGTTTCTGTCAAAGCCTGCAAGGATGGTGTTATATCTTCCCCTAACGCTAAGTTTCCTAGAAGGTTAGAAAATGCGCCTTTCATAGATGCAAGAGAGCCACTTAACGTTTCTGCCGATTCTTTAGCGGTCGTGCCTGTTATGTCTAATTCTTCTTGAACCACGTGAATAGCATCATATACATCACTTAGATTGCTGATATCATATTTCTCTCCGCTTAGCTTTGAAGCATCTGCAAGCAAGCGTTCCATTTCAGATTTTGTTCCACCATACCCAAGTTTCAAGTTGTCCAGCATCGTGTAGTTTTCTTTTGCAAATCCCTGATAAGCATTTTGTATGGACTCCATATCAGTACCCATCTTATTGGCATTGTCAGACATATCAATCATTGCTGTATTTGCCTTTTCGGCTGCTTTTTCTGTATCTCCGCCAAGTGATTGCAAGAGAGATGCGGAGAAAGATGTTACGCTTTCCATGTAATCATTTGCGGATACTCCTGCAGTCTTATAGCCTTCACTTGCGTACTGTTTTACCTTGTCCGCATTTTCTTTAAACAATGTTTCAACTCCGCCTAATGATTGTTGAAGGTCCCCTCCTTCGGTAAGTGCAGCGCCTATAGTCTTCCCGATTGCGGCAGTAGCAATAACTCCTTTTATAGCACCTGCAATCTTACTTCCTACACTTTTACCTGCAGATGTGGCTTCTCCGCCTAACACTTTTTCTATAGAACCTTTTATCCCTTTAGCCGATGGCATAATCTGTACATAGGCTTGACCTAATTCAGTAGCCAAATCACTCACCTCCTGCCATGTTCGAAATTATTTCATTTCTTGTTTTTTCAAAGTCCTCACCGGATTTAAATACGATTACATCTGTTTCTTTTGGTTTTTTATTTACTAACACATCAGCCAACATTGTCGGTCTATTAATTCCCTTTCGCCCATCTTCTGACCGCATCCAAGCCAACACACTTAATCTGTCTGCAATTCCAGCCAAAATTAAGGTGTCTATTGGTGTTTTTTGGTCATTAAGCTTCATTTTTATCCTCGAGTTCTCTCTTAGCCCAACAGCAAAAACAGCCACACGCAGAGGCGGTAGCTGTTTGTAGTCGTATATGTGATATGTCTCTGCAAGGTCGCAAATTAAAGCTTCCTCGTCTCTTGCAATCATCCCAGCGAGGACTAGGAGTTTTTTGTTTCTTTTTGGCTTTGGAATATGTCCATTATTTCGTTGGTCAACTTCTCTGTTGAGACTAATCCCTCTTCGTCTCTTAGGTGTTCCTTAAGCTTACTTGCCTGTTCTTTACCAAGAAGTAGGTTGACAGTTGCAGGTAATAATAGCGGATTTTCGTCAACCTCATTCAGGGCTTCAATAAGTTCATAGTTTTCAAGCCTTGCCTTTGATATTTCATACTCAAAGCCCGATTTAGTTTTTCCTTTAATCATAAATCATTACCTCCCCTTATGGTAAAGGCGTTGGCTTCTGAATATACTCATAGTGAGTATTTTCGTCAGTATCTGGCATCGCTTCTAGTGTTGTTTCATAGCCTACTGCATCGGCATCTGCATAACTGATCTCGCCAATCTCGGAAACTTTTCCATTTGGAATTACAATCCTTTTTAGGACCCCAGCTTTTAATATCATGTCGATAACAAGGCAATGCTCTTCCAACTCTTTGCTGTTTGCCTTAATTTCGATACCCGTGTCTAAAGTTCCTGTTACATTTTCTTGACCGTATACCTCTCTCAATACATCGACATTTGTCGCCTCAATTAAGGTATATGTAAAAGTATCTGCTTTGTCAGTTTGAACAACAGCTACTGTGTCACCGCCCCATGCTTTTATTTTTTCACTTTCCGGGGAGTTTGCGTTGGTCAAACCGTCCTCTGAAATATATCCCAAGCTTTTAAATGCTACATCTAGCGCAGTAGTTGCATCTACCGGCAATGTTGTGCCTAAAGGAGCCGAATATATCGCTCCGCCTACCTTGGGTTTTGCGGTTGAGACGTTTGCTACATTACTCATTTTTCTACCTCCTAATAATATTTAATATCGAATACTGCTTGATAACGGTATTCTTTGGTTGTTGTATCTGTAAAATTATAATCACTGTTGAGGCTTACCCCTCGGATTTCGTTGAGCTCAATCAAGCTCTTCACTGCCTCTTTTACTTTTTTGTTTAACACTATCGCTTCGTAAAGGCTCTTGCCGTAACTTTGGAATGCGAATGTGGCTGACGGTAGATGATTGGTTTCCCTGCCACCCGTCTTTTCAAATACGACATAGTTGCCAAGGCTCGTGCTGGGCTTTTCAGTAAACACCGGTTCATCAAGTTTTAAATCAAGATGGTTTTTAATTATTATCTCAATCATCAATTCACCGCCTTTAATAACGTGTTATTCTTTAGGTTGTCTGATTTCGCCTGATATGTAGTCGCGCTTACCATTGCATTTGCCCTATTTTTACCTACGTGCATATCTTGCTCGTAACCATTACCGCATCTATCTCTTATATTTGTTGCATACCCTTTTAAAACCTCTTGTATTTCTTCAGACTTCATCAATTCGGAGACACCTTTGTGGTTGAGTTTAAATTGCATCTTACTCATAACGTTCCACCATCACTTTTTTGTTCCAGTCAAGCGGTATCATTTCCTCTATACCTTCTAATTCAGCGCCAAACACTCGCCAACGTTTATTAAAAAACCTAACCTCTTGATTTTCCCAAGTGTTCGTATCCCCCTTAGGAATTGCTAGAGTGTATACAGCTTTCTTGCCCGTAAGTGTTAATTGATTTACAATATCATCTGTAGAAGTTGGACTAACAAGCACATTGCCAACTTCAATTTCTGCATCTTCGTAAATGGGTGTTCCTAATGGGTCTTTACCGGCCTCGATTTTATTTATAAGGGTAACTGTGATTCCTTTAATTCTAGCCATAAAAATCAATCACCCCATATCTTTGTTTGCGCAATCCTAATCTTGCAAGCTCCGATTTTTTAATAAACAATCCACCACCAGGGACTAAAAAAGAGCCTTGAAACGAATAACCTAATGCGCTTTCGGACATTTGTGTCATTGGCTCTTGATCTGTAGAAGTCATTAAAGTTCTGGCTACTATATCTACAGTTACCGATTTAGCTACATTTGCAAATGGCAGATTTTCAGTCGGGTTGTCTTCCGTCACTTCCACCATCGCATCTAAATCCTTGCCTACTTTTTTAGCTTCTACCCTTAATGAGTCAGAGACTACTTCAAGCAGTTTTTCGGCCCTGTTAATTTCTTCGTTGGTTAAAGGTCTCCATAGATCTGCTATATCTTGTACCGTTGCGAAAGGTTTCATTCAATCACTTCCCTTTTAACATAAGGTCGTATAGTTCTTGCTTATTTGCTCTTGGGTTATATTTAATCCCAAACGCATCAAGCTCTTGCTTGATTTCTTTTATCGTTATTCCGTCAAAACCTTCTTTTTGTTCAGGCTCTTTTTTGATTTCCTCAGCCTTATTAACTTCCTCGGGTTGGGTTTCAACTTTAACTTCGCGAACTTCCTTTATTTCTTCGTCAGCTTTAATCCAGTCTCCACCTTTAATTACACAGGAGCTATCAATGATAGCTCCTGTTTTAGTATTTTTATATCTCATTTATACCTCCTACGCGCCTGGTATTACCCTTGCGAAGCTGCTTCCGTCCATAATTCCCCAACCTAAGTAAGTTTCAGAACGCAGGTAAACTTGATTATAACCTTTAAGGTCTTTACCACTGTTGTCCGGATCACCATACTTGATTACTTCGAATGGAATTTGCTTTGCATATCCCCATTTGAACATTTCCGCAAAGTCACCCAAAATTGCATGGTCTACAGAACCGGCTGATACCGTTGCGTTAATGTCAGCTTTTAATCCATAAAGAGAACCAGGGTTTGCTCCCCATGCTAACTCTGGGAACTGCTTAACTCCATTAACTTTCATTTGTGCTAATGCGGCAGAGAAAGTTGGTGACATGGCCATGCCGCTAATAGTTCCGCCGGAACCTTGCACTAATGCAACCGCCGCTTCAATGTTTGCGTCCGGGTCTGCCTCGGTATAAGTTACAGTTTGAGATACTATGCTATCGAAATGATTGGTACCAATAACTGCAGATGCTAATCCTGTACGTGGATTAACTCCATGCATTGCCATAAGGTCTAGGCCTTTTGCTAGCTTCTTTGCATACCCATCATTGAAAGCCTTGATAATATTAATCTTCTCTTCCTCTGATGTGTAAAGGAATTCATCTGAAACTCGAGCACCATATTCTACTTTAATAGGAATAATGGTAATTGGATCAATTGAAATTCCTCCGTGAGATTTTGCACCACTCTCGGCAACTACATCAATCTCTGAATCCATTGTAAATGTAAATTCCTTTTGACCATTGAATGGTATTGGATTTTGCTGGGATAGAGTAACTAATGAACTCTTGCCCTGCACTTTGTTAATTAAGTCTGATACTAACTCCGGATCAAAATAACTTCCTCTTTCTAATACTGCCATAATTTTATTCTCCTTCTAAATTTAAATTTTCTAATAGTGATTTATAAGCACCATCTTTGTCATCAACAGTTGGTTCTACATCTTTTAATGGTGCTATAAGCTCTTTATGTCCTACTAATTCTGCCAACTTTTTAGCATCTGCTGTAATGCTTTCTTCGTCTTCGCCAACAAGTCTACCTGCTAAATCAAAAGGTATTCCATACTGTAATGCAATTCTCGTTTTCATATTTGCTGTTTCATAGCCAGTAACTTTTGCATTTAAATCGGATATATCTTTGTCGTATTTTTCAGCCTTCTTATTAGATTCTGCTATAGCTTTTTTCAACGTGCCTGCTTCTGTTTCTAACGTTTGGTTTCTGGTTTTAACTTCTTCATAGTCTGCATACTTTTTTTCTATAGACTCTCTCTCTCTTTTAAGTCTTTCCTGTATTGCTTTGTCAAAATCCTCCTGTGTTGTTATTGCTTTAAATTCTTCACCCATTTTGTATCTTCCTTTCTCCCGCTTTCCCGGTGGTATCGGTAATTTATTGTATTAAAAAAGCTACCCAAGTCGCCTAATACCTTATTTTTTGTTTCTTCTTTGGCTTAAATTCACTGCAAGCCCAATGTGCTAATAAAGCACTGTCCATAAGACTAATGTCCATATCTTCAAATTGCGATTTATACCCAAATCCACCATTGGAGCCTATATTTCTTTTGTCGCAGTTGGTAACTACTTGTGTTAGAGATGGTTGGTCGTTATGACAGATAGATTGTTGATAGATGCCTTGCTCCCATAGGGAATTTGCGTTAATAATTTCTTTAACTGTTGGTAGTGTTGGCTCTTTTAATCCAACGTCTTTCATTTCTTTTGCTAACAAGTTCTGCCCACTCGCACCATCTACAGCCACACTTGCTACATCTGCATTTTTCAAAAAATTCACAATCCAGTTGTTGCCACTCCTAACCGATTGGCAGTCTATAGCTTCAACAAATATTTTGCCTGATAAAGTTCTAACCGCAATAGACATTGAAACGTTAGCCCCATCATTGCCATATTTTATTCCAACATACAAAGGTCCTTTTAAAACCGGCATGACATTAACCTTTAATTCTCTCCATTCGTTTTCGCTGATTGCTGACTTTTGGTTATACTTAATCCACAATCCTAAACGCTGGATCATAAAGTCGTTTTTATCTTCCCCAATTTCATCTTGAATTGAACGCTCTGTGAAGATTGTGCCTAGCGAAGGGTTGCATAGATACCAAAGCTCTTTATTTCTAATATCCTTTACTTCATCTTCAATTCCCCACTCCGCCCAACCCGCGTTTTCAACCTTACCGCTCAAAGCGCTATTTCTAAAGTCTACAAATACTGTCCCAGCTGATAATGGTGTCGGTGGTGTTCCACAAAATATTGTTTGTGGGTTTTGGGAATCGGTGACTACATACTTTAAGGCTGACTCTTGATCTGACGTGTATTCTTGGGCTTCATCTATGACAAGCAAATCAAAGCCTTCACCTAAACCACCTGTAGAAGTTCGCGTTCTAAATTCAACTCTTCCGCCTGTATCAGGAAGATCAATCCTTTCTCTGCCGGTTGCTTTTAGGGATTCGTATTCTATGCCGGCCTTATCTAGTAGTCTGCACAATCTTTCCCATGCAGTATGTGATGTGGTTGTTCTGTGGGCGGTGTGGAGTATCTGTTCGCCGTCTTGTAAGCCTTGCATTTCCCTAATGGCTACAACCTCATTTTTACCATTTCTACGGGGAAGACTGTATCCAAATTTCGTATGTACCCATAAGCCATCTTCGTTAATTGCATAAATGTGTTTAGCCAGATTTATTTGCCATTCTTGAGCCGTTCTCTTTGATAGCTCGTAGGTATCAATCGCTTTTTTATATAGACTTTTTGTATATGGTAAAATTACCGATTGAGTAGGATTTTGATTACCAATTCTTTTTTCAGTCATCCTTATCCCCTTTCAATCGTCCTGTATGATTACCCTGTCACTGGGAGATGCATGGATCACCTCCTACTGCTTAATTGTCTGGAAAACAAAAGGGTTATCCTTTATTACTTGATGCAATCCTGTTGCAAGTTCATCAATAATCATCTCTTCGTCTGAGCTCTTCAAATCAAAGTTTCTTTCGTTAACTATTCCATGAACTAGCTCATGCAAAAATGTTTGTTCTTGCCCTTGAGTATCCTGCAATGTGTTGTCTATCATAATAGAATGCCGATTAAAATCTATATGCCCGTAACATTGCTTATTCTCTTCCAAGATTACATTGTTGGATATCTTTACGTCATAATTCATACTTCCAATCCTAATCTGTTTTGGTATATTCAATTTCCCACCCCCCATTTTAAAATCTGAACATAGCAAAAGCACTCACCAGTTTATTCGGTAAGTGCTTAAGACTTTTCTTTAATCCCTATTTTCTTCCTAGCTTCAATCTTTGCTTCCCGTTCAGGGTCTATCCACACCTTCGTGTGAACATCTTGTATTCTCCCATCACCTGGATTATATTCGACTCTGCATCTGCAGTAACGATGTCTTTGATAAATGTTAGGAGGTGCATCTGCATATTCATAAGTTCCTTCTATCTCTCGACACCAATCGCAACAATTTCCAACAACAACCCTTTTGATTTTAGGCTTAAGCCCGGCCTTTGCTTGGAATGTAATGTTTTCCCTTGCTGTGTCATCGACTATGGATTGACTGAAATTTTTTATGAGATCGGAAGAGCGTCGTG
>ENA-UOOK01005051-UOOK01005051.1-fermentation-metagenome-genome-assembly--contig:-NODE-5051-length-13595-cov-3.685820_pt1 | contig 13595 bp, 10 predicted proteins | sample MGYA00245777_ERZ724023 | MGnify/ENA primary metagenome ERZ724023 (study PRJEB28704, sample SAMN03018312) | fermentation metagenome | biome: anthropogenic terrestrial biome; feature: soil; material... | reverse complement strand
GCCTCTGACAGACTATGAACTCCTCCCGAATATGGCAATTGTAGATGTTGACAACATGATGTCACAGCCTAAGGGACTGACCAGTGCTTCCGGTATTGATGTCATGACCCACGCAATCGAGTCCTATGTATCAATTATGGCTACGGACTTTACGCAGCCATTGTCAATGAAAGCCGTAAAAACCGTATTCGATTATCTCCCCTCTGCCTATGAGAACGGAGCAGATGATCCGATTGCCCGGGAAAAGATGGCTGATGCATCTTGTATAGCAGGGATGGCATTCGCGAATGCATTCCTGGGAGTCAACCACTCCATGGCACACAAACTGGGCGCTTTCCATCATCTTCCCCATGGTATTGCCAATGCGGTTCTTCTCACGGAGGTCATGCGATATAACGCAGCTGAAGCACCGGCGAAGATGGGAACTTTTTCCCAGTACCCTTATCCGGATACCCTGGCAAGATATGCCGAGTTGGGACGATTTGCAGGGTGTACCGGCAAAGATGATCAGGAAGTGTTTGAAGAATTCATAGCAAAGCTGGAAAAGCTGAAAGAACAGATTGGAATCAAAAAGTCTATCAGGGAGTATGGTGTCGATGAGAACTATTTTCTTGATACCTTAGACGACATGGTTGAACAGGCATTTAACGATCAGTGTACAGGAGCTAATCCCAGATATCCATTATTAAAAGAGATAAAAGAGATTTATCTGAGATGCTATTATGGGAATCAAAAATAAAGCACTGCTGAAAATAACGTTGTAATTGAAAAGCAGGGATATCGCTGGAACGCTATCCTTGCTTTTTTAATGTGCCATTTAAAAAAAATAAAAAAACATCTTGACAAAATGTATTTCCTATCGTATTATTGTACTATACAAATAATACAACAATACAATAATACGCAAATATAAGAAGTAATAAAGGAGGTACTAAAGTGGGATGGAAATTCAAGGCTGACAGGCCAATATATACCCAACTAGTAGAACAAATAGAGCTTCGGATTGTTTCGGGTATGTACAGTCCAGGAAGTAAACTTCCATCTGTACGCGATTTGGCAGCTGAAGCATCGGTAAACCCTAATACAATGCAAAAAGCTCTTGCAGAGTTGGAACAGAATGGACTTCTTTATGCTCAGAGAACCAGTGGCAGATATATTACGGAGGATGAAAAAATGATACTGAAAGTGAAGGATACAATAGCGTTGGAAGAAATTAAAAGTTTTTTGCAAAAAATGAGTGAACTGGGATTTAACTCCCAGGATACGATCTATTTAATTGAAAGTGTAGCAAAGGAGATGACGAAATGAATCCTATTTTAGAATGCAAGTCCCTCACTAAAAAATATGGGAATACTGGAGCTCTTTCAAATATAGATTTAACAATCCAGCGAGGAAGGATTGTAGGTCTTCTGGGTCCTAATGGCAGTGGCAAAAGCACCCTTATTAAGCTGGCAAATGGGCTTTTAACACCAACTGGGGGAGAAATTCTCATTAATGGAAGCTATCCAGGTATTGAAACTAAAAAAATTGTATCTTATCTTCCTGAACGTACTTATTTAAACGACTGGATGAGTGTTAAGGAGGTCATAGACTTTTTTAAGGACTTTTACAGCAATTTTAAACCTGATAAAGCCTATGAAATGCTAGAGCGGCTTGCTATTAACCCTAATGACAAGCTAAAAACATTATCCAAGGGAACAAAGGAAAAAGTTCAGCTCATACTGGTTATGAGCCGTGAAGCGGATCTTTATCTGTTGGATGAGCCTATTGGAGGCGTTGATCCTGCAGCAAGAGATTATATTCTAAATACTATTATAAATAATTATAATGAAAAAGCGGCAGTAGTTATTTCTACCCATTTGATTGCTGATATAGAATCAGTGCTTGATGATGTAGTTTTTCTTGCAAATGGAAAGGTAGCCCTTACAGAATCAGTAGATGAGATAAGAGAAAAACAAGGCAAATCAATAGATGGGTTGTTTAGGGAGGTTTTCAAATGTTAGGCAAATTATTAAAATATGAAGTAAAATCAACTGCAAGGATATTTTTACCATTATATGCTTCTTTGCTCATATTCGCTGTTATTAATAACATCTTTATAAGAATTAATGGTGAGAATAATAAATTAGTTATTTCCATTATTTCGGGAATCAGCATAGCAGCTTATGTATTTATTATTATTGCAATTTTCGTATTTACTTTGTTTGTTATGATTCAACGTTTTTACAAAAACTTGCTTGGTGATGAAGGGTATCTAATGTTTACTTTGCCTGTAAAAACTGGTGAAAATATTATTACCAAATTACTAGCATCAATGATGTGGGTAATTATCAGTGTTATAGTGACTTTATTATCTATTATAATAATTTCATATAACGATAATATTTTTATATCCATACTAAACAGTTTGAGTAAGATTTCTTTAGAGATTAATAATGTTTTTGGCATCAGCGGGTATTTGTTTTTTGCTGAAGCATTTATAGCAATAATAATGACTCTAGCAACAAGCATATTGATGGTCTATGCTTCGATAGCCACTGGGCAAATGCTGAATCGGCACAAACTATTGGGAGCATTTGGTGCATACTTAGCATTCAATATGATTATGCAGATCATTGTATCAATAATCGTTGTAATTGCTTCTGCTATTGAGCTTAATACAGTAATTTTAATGGAATACAAGAATACGATTCCTCACTTGATAATTATAGGTATTATATTTTTTAATTTAACTTTTACAGCCATCTATTATATCATCACAAATTTAATCCTTTCGAGGAGACTAAATCTAGAATAAACAATTAGGAAAATACGCAGAATATGAGGAGAAAATGGGGGACGGTTGTTTTGGCTCGAGGATGTATGGCAAGTCAAGAACTGTTCCTCCTTTACACATTCTCTTATACGTTACTACCAGTTATTCAAATATTTGCTATCGATGCTTCTGTTTTTATACTTTCAATTATCTAAAAAATGTGTTATTATATATATAGTCTAAATAAGAACTTCAAGTAATAGTTTAATATGGAAAGTATTAGAATGGGAGAAAATAATTTGAAAAAGAAAATTGTAGATATATTATTATTAAAAACAATGTTTTCAAAATTATTAATGAGTTTTCTGTTGATAATATTAACAGTATCATCTTTCTATTTGTATGCTTATAAAACTTATTTAAAAATAATTGAAACTGAAATAACTGTAAATATGGATGAACGTTTTAGTAAAGTTGTAGAAAAAAATGAACAAATTTTTGAAAATATTAAAAATTCTATGGTACAGTTATACTATGAGGAAGAAATTTTCCCTCTTATAAATGGTCAGAGTACAAATATGTATGAAAAAAGGGTTTTACTCACAAAACTTAAAGAAAGGATGTATGAAAAAAATTATAGTGGTGTTAGGGATTATATAAAAGCAATATATGTTATGCCAAAGCAACCTGATAGTATTATTGTTGAGTCTTTAGGAACGTATGACACCGATTTATTTTACAATAAATTTTTTAACAATCAGTATTATACAAAAGAGTTTTGGATTGATCAAATGGATAAAAACTACACTTTTAAAATTTATCAAACTGGCATATTTAATGATTATAGTCTTATCGGTTCTTCACAGAGTCTTCTTACTCCATTTGTTTTCAAAAAAACTAATGACAGTAATTGCCTATTAATTAGTTTAGTTAGAATTGATGATCTCATAAAATCAATCGATAAGAGTTTTGTAGATTACTATTATATATATGATAACAGTGGGAAACTGATTTATCCTGCTAAATCTGAATCTGATATACTTGATCTTGAATCTATTCCTAAGCCTGATACTGGCAAAAAATATATAAAAACAGATAATGGATATCTTTTCACAAGGTCATTCAATGTCAGTGGGCTAAAATATTACAGGTTAGTTCCTGATGATCAGCTTAAACAGCAGCTTGCCAAGGTCAACATGATATTCAGACTCATATTGATATTATCATTACTATTCAGTACGTTAATTTCGTTATTTATTGTTATGAAATTTAATAACCCTGTTAAACAAATTGCGGAGTTAATAACACAACCAAATAATTCAAAACAGTTAAAACAGTTGGAGCATAAGGAATCTTACTACAGAAATGTTTTTGATCTTAATTATATACGAGATAATATAAAGATGCTTGTTAAACAGAATGTTGATTATGCAAGAGATGTAAATACTCGGAATTCTGACCTTGAAGCCTTTCTATATCATGCTCAGATGAATGATATATATATACAAGCTAATGAAATCGATGAAATAAAAAATAAATTATCTATAAACCAGAAATATTTAATGATATACTTTAAGCTTCATTTTAAGCAAACATTCTCTAATAAACTGCCACATGAACAGGAGACGAGTAAGATAACATTTCTTTTTAAAGAGCTTATACAGCTTTATGTGAAAGAGCTTTTTAAAAGTTCCATTACTTTTCAGACTGGGAACAAGGACATTGTTTCAATTATTAATGTTGATATAAATGAGCAAAACATTGATACATTTATGAAAGATATAACTATGCAGTTAGAGCATGACATTGAAAATGTATATTTTACGATATCATTAAGTAAGATATATGAAAATGTATCTGAGTTGAAGGAAGCATATAATAGTATATTCGAAATTGCAAGACACAGAAGATTGATCTCTGAAAATCAGATGTTAACTGAAGAATTGGTTAAAAAGAACAGCAATAAATTTTACTTTTCACTGGAGCAGATGAAGGAACTTACAGGCTTGCTTAGAAAAGCTCAAAAACAGGAGAGTCTTAGAATGGTAAGTGATATACTTGATTATAATTTTAAAAAGAATGTAAATAGCTTTTATATAAAGCTACTTTGTATGGAGATTATAAATTGTTCTATAAAGCTGCTGACACGTATGTATTATGATGTCCCTGAGGAAATAGATACAGCTAGTGTATATTATCAGCTTGAAAATTGTGATTTAATTGAGGACTATGAAAAAATATGTCATAGATTCACAGAAAACATTATTTCTTATATTTTAAATAACAAAAAAGAAAATGATTATATTATAGATTACATTACCAGCTATGTAGAGGAACACTATACTGAAGATATTTACCTTGACTTACTTGCAGAAAAACTAAATCTTTCAACTGCTTATATATCGTCATATTTTAAGACAAAGCTTGACATAAATCTAACTGATTATATCAACAACTATAGAATTAAAAAATCTATGGAGTTAATTGAAAATACGCAGCTAAAGGTTAAAGATATTGCATTGCAGGTTGGATTTGCCAATAGTAATACTTTTATACGTCTGTTTAAGAAATTCTCAGGCTTTACTCCACAAGAATATCGTCGTGACGGTCATAAGGAAATGTAAAAGTAAAAGGGGCAGGAAAGGATTCCTTTTACATTGAAGAGCTTCCATGTCGAAATTTTTAAGTCATTACGAAAATTTTAGATTTTGAAATTGATGATGATATTCAATAAAAAGAACTATTTATTTTGCGAATAACAATAAATATAATGAATTCATCAGAGCACTTTCGATTTGAAAGTTGTTCGAAAGTTGAATGATATATTTTATACTATTAAGGGAGGATTTAGTAAATGAAGAGAAAATCTTTATTAAAGAGAGTAATAACTCTGACTCTGGTTGTTGTAATGGTTTTTTCACTAGCAGCTTGCGGCGGCACCAAAAAAGGTGATGATAAGCAGGGTGATAAGACCACTGGCGAGAACCAACAAGGTACCACAGGTGAAGTTAAAAGTGGGAAGCTTTTTGAGAATCCAACAAAGATATCTATTGTTATGGGATCACATGCAAGTTGGCCATATGATCCAAATTGGAAAATATGGAATATAGTTAAAGAAGCAACTAATGTTCAATTTGACATTCAAGCTATACCTAATACTGAAATGGCAACAAAGGTTAATTTAATGATGGCATCAAGAGATCAGCTTCCTGATTTGCTTCATGTTATTGACAAGGCAACCCCTGATAAGCATGCTCTTGCAGGTGCATTTGTACCAATTATGGATAACCTTGATAAATTGCCTAATTTCGATAATTGGATAAAATCAACTTCTGATTCAAAAGAATATCTTACACAACGTACATCTGGTGATGGTAAGATTTATTTCTTCCCAACCTATGGTCTTCATACTATTAATAATATGAGAGCATGGATGTATCGTAAGGATATATTTGAAAAGAATAATCTCACACCTCCTACGAATATTGATGAAATGTATACTGTAGCTAAAAAATTAAAGGAAATATATCCTGACAGTTACCCACTTGCATTTAGAACAGGGTTAGGACAGTTGCAAGTTATGGCACCTCAATGGAAACCATATCATGATATTTATGGATATTATGATTTTAATGCAGGAAAATGGAGCTATGGAGCTATAGAAGATACAACTAAAGAAATGGTAATGTATTTTAAGAAGATGGCTGATGAAGAATTAATGCCTCCTGATTTCTTGACAATTGAAACAAAAAGCTGGCAGGAACTTGTTGCTTCAGGGAAGGGTTTTATGATGCCTGAATACATTATACGTATTGACTTCTTCAATGGTCCTGCAAGGCAAGCTGGTGAGAAAGATTATACTTGGTCTGTTATGGCACCACCTAAAGGGAATGGTCCTGATGCAACTAGTAAACTTAGAAAGACAAACTTTGAATTCTCTGGTTACTTAGTATGTAATACTGGAAAAACTGAAAATGTAAATAATGCATTTAAGTTTGTTGACTGGATGTATAGCCCTGAAGGTACTGAAATCCTTAGCTGGGGTAAAGAAGGCGTAACTTATAAAGACGTTAATGGTAAAAAACAGTTTATATTAGACGATAAAGGTACACCAGCCCGTAACCTTTATGGCTTAGGTACCTATGGTCTTTATCAAGCGGTTGACCCTACATCTAATGAAGCTCTTTATACAGAAGAAAATGTTATAGAAGCAAGAAAAGCTATTCAATATGTTGAGGAGAGAGCTAATCCATTAAATTGGCTCCCATTTAATGATGCTGAAACAGAGATGAATGCTCAACTTGGAAAAACTATTCAAACATACGTAGATGAACAACTTTCTAAGTTCATGCTTGGACAAAGACCTATGAGCGAATGGGATGCATATGTTCAGGAAGTAAAGAAACTTGATGTAGATAAGCTTGTTAAGATGTATGCAGATGCATATAAGAGAGTAATGGAGTAATTCTAATAGTTGTAATCATTAGTTAGTATTATTTGATTGATATAATTATTAAAAATTAGGTAAAAATTTAAGGATGCCGGAGAACTACTCTTCTCCGGTATCTGGAAGTTAGGGGGAAATTACAAGGATGGAAGTAATTAGTAAAAAAAACACAACATTAAATATAAATCGTGCACTCCCGTCCAATCAAAATAGATTTTTTAATAAACTTAAAGATGGTAAGTATTTATTGCTTTTAGTGCTGCCTGCAGTAATATGTATGCTGTTATTTTATTATCTTCCAATGTGGGGAGTTTTAATTTCATTTAAGCAATATTCACCATTTAAAGGTTTTGTAGACAGTCCGTGGGTTGGTTTGAAACATTTTAGGGTATTCTTTGAAAATCCTTTCTTTTATAAGTATTTTAGGAATACTATACTTCTTTCAGCTTATTCTATACTATGGGGTTTCCCTGCACCAATAGTATTTGCACTTATTTTGAACGATGTACAAAATATAAAATTTAAGAAACTAGTGCAAACTGTTAGTTATATGCCTCATTTTTATTCAACGGTAGTTGTTGTAGGTCTTTTTACAATGTTCTTATCTCCTACAAGCGGACCGATAAATAAGCTTATAATGTCTCTTGGCTTTAATCGCGTAAGTTTTCTTGCAGATGCTAGGTATTTTAGAACTATTTATATAAGTTCTGAAATATGGCAAAGTTTAGGTTGGGGAACAATTATATACCTTGCAGCACTTACTAATATTGATCCACAGCTATATGAAGCAGCGATAATTGATGGAGCATCTAAGTTTAAGAGACTAGTTTATATTACCTTGCCTTGCCTTGCTCCGACAATAATAACAATGTTACTTTTAAGACTTGGTCAGGTTATGAATGTAGGATTTGAAAGAGCTTACCTTCTTCAAAAACCGTCAACTTATGAGACCTCTGATATTATTCAAACATATATATACAGAACTGGTATCGAAGGTAATAATTTTAGTTTTGCATCAGCGGTAGGATTATTTAATTCAGCAATTAATGTATTCTTCCTTGTAACTTGTAATAAACTTTCACAGTACCTGACTGAAACGAGTCTTTGGTAGAAAGGTGATATGACTATGAAAAAAAATAAATTTTCGATTTCTAAGATATTAAGTGCAATTTTACTGTTATTTATAGTTTTTGTTACAGCGTATCCTTTTATATATATGGTTGCTGTTTCCTTTTCTGAAAATATTTATGTTTTAAAAAATGACATAACCTTTTACCCGAAAGGTTTTAATTTGAAAGTCTATGCAAAAGTGTTTGAAGATAAAAGGATTTTTCCAGCTTATAAGAATACCATAATATATGTGGTGCTTGGTACAGTTATTGCTCTCTTTGTAACCACAGGAGCAGCATATGCTTTAAGTAAAAGAAAACGTTGTCCATTTGCAAAAACAATAAATGGAATGCTTATTGTAATAATGTTTTTTAATGGTGGAATGATTCCAGCTTATTTGGCAATTAATTGGTTAGGAATGTATAATACTATTTGGGCCGTAGTGCTTCCAGGAGCATTAAGTGCGTGGAACTTAATAATAATGCGAAGCTTTTTTGCAGCTTTTCCTGCGGAAATTGAAGAATCGGGGCAAATTGATGGACTAAATGACCTTGGTATATTATGGTTTCTTGTTATTCCAACATCAACTGCTGTTATAGCCACAATTGGATTGTTTTATGCAGTAGGTCTATGGAATGCATTTTTTGGACCATTTATATATTTGCGTGACCATACAAAATATCCTTTACAAATAATTTTACGACAAATTGTCTTAAAGGGAGAGGCAATAGATTCCGAAATGATTATATCTGGTGGTAAAGATATTATTGCTGAAGATTCTATTAAATATGCTACTATTATAGTTTCAATACTTCCAATAATACTTGTGTATCCTTATTTACAGAAATATTTCGTAAAAGGTGTTATGATAGGTTCAGTGAAAGGCTAGATGCTATAGGAAATTTTTCAGAAAATTGTAAAAATAATAAATAAGAATAATTATTATGATTAGTATAATTGATGAAATACTAAAATAATTTATTATAAAAAGGTGTCAAGAGGGACAAGGGATCTGTCCCTCTTTTACTAAAAAACAAATTCATTTTTCTCTGTTAAAGCATTTGTCTTATCAATTAATTCTTCAAGTATCTTTATCATATTTATTGATAAAGTTTTTGAATGTTCAGTAGCTTTTATAGCTTCTTCCTTATTTTTTGCTTCTATATGGCTAATAACTATACTGCCCGAACTATGAAATTCATGATGTAAAGTGGCTATATTTTGCCATACATCAGATATGTCTGGATGTGAAGGCATAACTGAGTAGTAAAAATGACCAAAGCTACATTTATGATCATCTAATTGCAGAGGTTCTAGTTCCATTGTTTCGGCCATAGTCTCAAGTTTTGAAACCCAATTCATATGATTAGTGATAGCCATCTTAAGAAATTCAACAAATTTTTCATTTGGAATACTATATAACCTGTCAAGTATAACTTCACCAGTCTTTTTAGCAACACCATCTATTTTATTTTCTAATAATAACATTGCTTGAGATAAATCATTCATGCCTTTTCCAGTGTCCTCCAATGCCTCTGAATGGCTGTGGAGATCCGCTGACATGTTTGTAGTATTATTAATTGAACCTGTTAGTTCTTCAAGTGATGAAGTAATCTCTTCACTTACAGCACTAATATTTTCAAGATTTGATGCAATTTCTGTAATTGATTGATTGCTAGAATCAATTGAAGTGAACATAGTGGTAACAGAAGAATTTACATTTTCTAGGGATTTGACAGTGTGTTCTATGCTTTGAGAACTTTTATCTGAACTGCTTGATACATTATTTACAATAGTGCTTATTGAAGAAAGTAGATTTTTTGTTGAATCAGATAATTTCCTGATTTCCTCAGCTACCACTGAAAACCCTCGACCGGCTTCTCCAGCCCTTGCGGCCTCAATAGAAGCATTAAATGCAAGAAGGTTTGTTTGATCCGATATATCATAAATTCCCTCAACAATTTCTTTCATTTTATCAAAGGAATCTAATAATAATTTATAATCGCTCATCATAGAGTGGGATTGAATGAGTGCATTCTCAGTATCAGAAGATATTTGATTAACTAAATTATAAGTATCTTCAGTGTTGCTTTTTAGATTGTTTGCTCTTAATGTAATATTTCCAATAGAGTGTGCAAGCTCAGTATTAGCATTTGTTATTTCCGATATTGATGCAAAGGAATTATCTAGCAAGGTATGTACATCATAAGATGCATTATTAATTTTTGAACTTATACTATTAATATTATTACCGAAGAATTTCATTTTTAAATCAAAGCTACTGATCAAAAAAGCAGCATTAAAGATGTCTTCAAAAATTGATACAAGCTTTTCTTTACCTTCTTTAAGACGTTTAGGAATTAAAAAAAGATCTTTATTATGAATTTTCTTTTTTGATTTTTCAGTACCATGACTCTGTTCATTTCCCTCATAATCTAAGGTATTCATCATTTGTATTATTGATTTATATTCTTTTTTAGTATTAAACATTTTCCTCACCTCATTCAAAGTTCATGCTCTTTATTATTTATCGGATATATATATAAATTACCTTAACAATAGTTTGAAAGAAATTAAAAATTTCTGTAAAATTATTGTGCATGTGCATATTTTTGCATCGGGGACATTCCGCAGCAAGGAATACCCGCATAGCAGGGGTGTGTACCCATATCCTAAATAAAAAAACAATTGAAAAGGTAATTTATTATGGTAAAATATAATGAGATAATAAAAATAAGGGAAGCAAAAAAATGTAATGCTTAGTAAAGGGGAAAAGTATGTTGAAAAATATATTGAAAGAATTTAAACAGTTTGCCATGAAAGGGAACATCATCGATATGGCTGTTGGAATAATTATAGGAGCTGCTTTCAGTAAGATTGTAAGTTCCTTAGTCAATGATGTTATTATGCCTATTTTTAGCATAATAACAGGCAGGATTGACTTTACTAGCTTATTTATAGCTCTTGATGGTAAAAAATATGCAAGTATTGCAGAGGCAAAGGTGGCAATACCACCAGCACCCACAGTTAATTACGGTTTATTTATTGCAGCTATTATAGACTTTTTAATTATTGCTTTTTCAATATTTATTGTCATAAGACAAATAAATAGATTTAAAAAGAAAAACCCAGGATCTCAACCAACAGAACCTACAACGAAGGTTTGTGATTATTGCCAAAGTACAATATCTATAAAAGCTTCAAGATGCCCTCATTGTACATCTGAATTAAAGGAAGTTGAGAAGGTTTAAAAGCTTGAAAATATTAAAATATAAATAAAGTAAGGATGTAAGTACTCACAGGCACTTATAATATTCTTCTTCAACCCCATCAAAAGTATAGCCATATCCTGCATTATTAAGAATATCCAGGGTGGTTTTTATTACTAGGTCGGGGTTGATATCTTCAACTTCTAAAAGAAAGGTTAAATATTCAAATGTCATGTCAAAAAGTTCAGCCCAGTTTTCTATGTCTTTCTGTATTGAAGGTTCTTTCATAAAGTTTCTCCTATCAAATGTTAAGTATAATTTCAAAACTTATGTATTTTGAATTTTAGTGGTAGAGATAATTTTAGTGTTTGGGGTAATGAAAATAGTATGAGTATGATGTGTTGATAGAAGATATCATACTCATACTATTACTCAAATCTTGGTTATGTATAATAAAATATACCTACCAATCTTATGTTTATCTCTATCAAACAAGTCTTCTATTCTTTTTCAAACATATCTTTGCCTTTTTGCAAAGCATGCTCATCCCGGCCTTCCTTACGGAACCATTGCCGAATCTTGTTTTTGGCCTGGGAGGTCTTAACTATTTTTAACCAATCCCGGCTGGGGCCGCTGCCGCGGGTGGTTAGAATTTCTACAATATCGCCGTTTTTCAAAACCGTATCTAAAGGCATGATTCGGCTGTTGATCTTGGCGCCCACACATTGATGCCCCACTTGGGCGTGCACCCGGTAAGCGAAATCGATCGGGATAGCCCCGGCCGGCAGTTCAATCACATCCCCCTTGGGGGTGAACACATACACCTCGTCAGAGGTGAGGTCGCTTTTAATAGAGCCCAGAATCTCCTGAACGTCCACTGAATCCTTCTGGCTTTCCAGCAGCTGGCGCACCCAGGCGATCTTGTCCTCCAGAGAATCCTTGCCCTGAATCCCCGCCTTGTACTTCCAGTGGGCGGCAATGCCGTACTCCGCCGTGTGATGCATATCCCAGGTGCGGATCTGCACCTCGAAGGGGATGGCGGCCTTGTCGAACACCGTAGTGTGCAGGCTCTGGTACATGTTGGCCTTGGGGGTGGAGATATAGTCCTTGAACCTTCCCGGCATCTGGGTCCACAGCGTGTGGGCCACGCCCAGCACCGTGTAGCACTCGGGGATGGAGTCCACCAATACCCGGATGGCGATCAGGTCATAGATCTGGTCAAAGGTCTTGTTCTGAATCACCATCTTGCGGTAGATGCTGTACAGGTGTTTGGGCCGGCCATCGATCTCAAAGCCGTGCAGCCCCATCTCCCCCAGCTTGTCGCTCAAGGTGGCGATGATGGTCTTGATCTGCTCCTCCCGCTCGATGCGCTTCTGCCCCACCTTGGTGGCCACATCCCGGTAGCCCTGGGGGTCGATATACCGAAGCGCCAGGTCCTCAATCTCCTGCTTGATGGTATAAACCCCCAGCCGGTGGGCGATGGGCGCGTAGATGTCCAGGGTCTCCCGGGCGATGGCCACCTGGCGCTCAGGCGGCTGGTGGGCCAGGGTGCGCATGTTGTGCAGCCGGTCAGCCAGCTTGATCATGATCACCCGGATGTCCTTTGACATGGCCAGGATCATCTTGCGCCAGGACTCGGCCTGCTGCTCCTCCCGGTCGGCAAAGTCAAGCCGTCCCAGCTTGGTGACGCCGTCAACCAGCTGCTTGATCTCATCGCCAAACTTGGCCTGGATGATCTCCAGCGTCACCCCTTCCACGTCCTCCACCGTGTCATGCAGCAGCGCCGCCGCCACGCTGGGCGCGTCCAGCTGCAATTCCACCAGGATGCTGGCCACATGCAGCGGATGGAAGAAATATGGCTCCCCGCTGCGCCGCATCTGCCCCTGGTGCGCCTGCTCCGAAAAGGCATAGGCATGCTCCACCAGGGCAAGATCCTCAGGCTCAGAGTATTTTCCCAGCCTCAGGAGCATGTCCTGGAGGGACAGCCGTTCAAAAGCGGTGTGCGCCATAGTCCTCCTTAGCGGTTGAGGTGTTGGAAGAGGGCGGACTGGTCCGGATCGCAGCGGCGCATCTC
>ENA-UOOK01005050-UOOK01005050.1-fermentation-metagenome-genome-assembly--contig:-NODE-5050-length-13595-cov-5.973264_pt1 | contig 13595 bp, 12 predicted proteins | sample MGYA00245777_ERZ724023 | MGnify/ENA primary metagenome ERZ724023 (study PRJEB28704, sample SAMN03018312) | fermentation metagenome | biome: anthropogenic terrestrial biome; feature: soil; material... | reverse complement strand
TTATTCCAAGCATGAGTCGCAAAGGAACTCCATATGATAATGCAGTAGCTGAAAACTTCTTTAGTAATATGAAATGCGAATGTACTAATTTCTATAATTTCAAATCAAGGGCAGAGGCAAAGCAAGTAATATTTGAGTATATAGAAGTTTATTATAATCGCCAGAGGCGTCATTCTGGGTGTTGCTGGCTTCCACCTAAAAAGTACAAAAAATGTTATTTGCCCAAAAAGCTGCATAGAACTACCTTTGACTATACCAAAAGTAGTTCTGGTATTAATTGGATTGATGCAATCTATTACTGTTAAATTATAACATGGTATTAAATTATATCAACATAGTAAAAATTAAATGAAATCAAGAGATATTATCACGAAACTGTGTCTATTTTATGCAGAAGGGCCCATTGTTTTCCATACCATTTTCCCCTTTCATCTTCTTGTATCCCCACACTCTATATCAACCACCACAGAAACATTGATGTAGTTTTTAATCACCTTATTTCTAATTTTATCACCCTCACCAGTGAAGACGATATGCTTGAAAAAGTGTCTAAAACTAAGGATTTCTATGTATCTGCTCGTTGTATCAACGCCACACATTCAACATGCCCCGTCATAGCAAACATATCAACTGGCTGCACCTCTGCCACATCAAATCCATTTTCCACAAGATACCTCAAATCCCTGGCCAATGTTCCAGGGTCACAGGATACATATACAACCCTTTTAGGTTTCATAGCTGCAATGGTTCTTAGAAGTTCCTCATCGCAGCCTTTTCTTGGGGGGTCTACAACTATTACATCTGCTTTGATTCCTTTGTTGTATAAATCAGGTATTACCTCTTCTGATTTTCCTGTTATAAACTCTGCGTTTGATATGTTGTTTTCTTGGGCGTTCTTTTTAGCATCTTGCACTGCTTCTTTTACAATTTCTATACCGTATACCTTTTTTGCCCTTTGAGCTAAAAACAAAGATATGGTTCCCGTGCCGCAGTAGGCATCTATTACTGTTTCATCTCCTGTAAGGTTGGCATACTCTAAAGCTTTATTGTATAATACCTCAGTTTGGACAGGGTTTACTTGAAAGAAAGATAGGGGTGATATATTAAATTTTAAATCTCCTATATAGTCTGTTATGGTATCCTTTCCATATATGGTTTTATTTTTGCTTCCAAGCACTACGTTGGTTTTTTCTCTATTTATATTTTGGACGATGCTGCTTAGGTTTTGTATATCATTTTTAAGTATTTCTACTAGTTCATCTATATAAGGTATATCATAGCCGTTGGTAACTAGTACAACCATAACCTCATTTGTTTTAAATGCTTTTCTAACCATTACGTGTCTTAGTATTCCTTTTCCTGTTTTTTCATCATATACTGATACCTCATTTTTGTTTGCCCATGACTTTATAATATTCATTACTTTGTCGCTTACTTCATCTTGTATTAAGCATGAAGGTGTGTCAATTACTTCATGGGATTTTAGAGCATAGAAGCCTGCTATTACCTTTCCATCCTTTATTCCTATTGGAAACTGGGCTTTGTTTCTATATCTATATGGATTTTTCATTCCTATTGTATCGTGTACAATTGGATTCTTTATATTTCCTATTCTCTCTAGGCTATCTATTACTCTTTGTCTTTTAAATTTAAGCTGGGCATCATAGGAAAGGTGCATTAGGTTGCATCCTCCGCATCTTTTAAGGGTGCATTTAGGCTCAGTCCTATCTGGTGATGGATTTATTATTTTATTTAACTTTCCATATGCAAAATTTTTGTTTACCTTGACTATTTTGGCATTAACCTCTTCACCTGGAAGTGCACCTGGGACAAAAATAGTAAAGCCCTCTACCTTGCCTACTCCTTCACCTTCATATCCTAAATTATCTATTTTAATATCATAATCTTTATTCTTTTCAACAGGCCTACTCACCATTTAAACTCCTCCAACAATTCAATATATTACATTAATAATATACCACAAATAGCGTTATAAAATTAAAAGCAGGAAGATCATTAAACCCTCCTGCACAAATATATCTATCTAATTATCCTAAAAGCCCTGCTATTGCAGTTCCAACTAATGTAACGTTATCTGCTTTTACAAATTCACAATAAATCCCTTTTTGGTTTTCCAGATAGTCTTTAACATAGTATTCTATTTTGCCTCTAAGAAGCTTTGATTTATAAAATGTTGAACCATCTGCTGTAATGCAAACAGGCTTTAATGGGTTTTTACCTCTGCCTGATTTTTGTACTACTGATGCAATGTTTATTGCAACAAGCTTTGCAGCTCTTTCAACTATTGCATCTATTATATAAAATAAAGTCAGCCTGTCGCCTTCATTATCTCCACACATATCTGCTAATACATTTCCTGAGTATGGGTAGAATAAAAAGTTATTCATTTCTATTGTTGTCAAATCGTCTAATTTTAGTACCTTATCAGTAAAATCCTTTGAGAACAGCCCTTCCTGAGCCGCCCTTTTAACAGTTGCAAGTAAAATCCCACCTTGGTATCTTCCAGATATCATCTTCTCAAATGTATATTGTCCTGGATCTTTTGTGCTTTTGTCAAATTCTAAATCAATATCTCCTCTATCCTTAAATTCATATCCACCAGACTCTACGTTTATAATCATGGAGCCCTTCTTTGAGGAAATATCTTTTGATTTTTTGATATTGCTGTTGTCTTCTATATATGCTGTATTGGTTCCTGTACCTAAAATAAATCCAATGTATCCGTCAAATACTCTATCTAAATAGGATGCCTTACCTCCTAATAGGGTTGCAACAGTATCATTAAATAAAACTATTTCTTTATCTCCTTCATATCCCATATCCTTTATGGTCTTTAAAAGGTTTTCTCCTATTTTTTCACCTATTAGGTCTGTAACCCTTACCTCTTTACTAAATTGAATTAACTTTCCATCTTTATTTGGAAGTACTTCTGTAGCATAAGAAAAGCAGAATCCTATTTTGTTGCTTTTATTAAGTACTGGTTTTATATAATTAACCATTGTAGTGAAAAACTCTTTTTTTGATATTTCTCCATTAGTACCTGGCATTGGGTAATTATTATAATCCTCAATTACCACCTTTTTATCCTTATCAAAATGAGCAACGGCCACTCTAAAGTTTGTTCCTCCAGCATCCATAACAATAACAGGCTCTTCTAATGGGATTTCCTTATCTATTGTTATATATGTAGGTATCATTTTAAGTGATTGTATATTTCCTTCAAGTCCATTTTCCATGTCATTAATGAAATCTTCACAGCTTTTTTCAATATCTATGCTTTCATAATCCATTTTGTATTTCTTTAAAAAGTCTTTTACCATCTGTTTTTGCTTATTCATTATTTCACCTGCTTTGTAATTTATATTTAGTCGCCTAAGGCTTAGGCCTAAACCTAATAATACTTGTATTATAGCAAATTTTTAAAGCAATAACCATATAGTTATTTCTACCGCCTAAATATTATGCTTTAAAATGCCTATCATAAAAATCCCAAATCAAAAAAAATGCACATCCGTAATGGATGCGCGATGTAGAATTTTGCCCTTCATCATTTGCATATAGTAAATGATATCCTATTTATGGGAACTTATACAAGTACTATATTAAAAAGTATCAAAATCACTCTATTATGGTTATTTTTTATTTTGTTATTGATTTTTTTTATAGGGAAACGTATAATGAATGGGAATAAGAGGGGAGCTGGATGAGTTCGGCTGAGAGGGAAACCTAAATGTTCCGACCCTGAAACCTGATCTGGGTAATTCCAGCGTAGGGAATCTATTATGAATTCTCAAAGCTGATATTACTTATCAGCTTTTTTGCGTTACATCTCTTATTCAATAATTATAAACTACAGGGCGTGACAAAGTATGAAAAAATCTACAAATACAAATGGTTTTATTGTTAGGCATCTGCCATCTATTACTATAATACTTCTTATAGTAATTTGGGAGACTCTTACAAGGCTGCTCAATGTGCCAATATATAAGCTTCCAGGGCCTTCATCTATAATAAAGGTATTTGAAACAAATTGGAGACTTATTTTAAGCCACACCTATGTAACAGTTTTTGAATCCATGGTTGGGCTTTTAATTTCTATTGTTGTGGGGCTTGTATTTGCATTTTTTATGAGCAGATGGAAAACCGTTAGGAGGATATTATACCCTCTTATGGTAGTATCCCAAACAGTTCCGGTAATAGCACTTGCACCTCTTATACTTATGTGGTTTGGTTTCGGAGTTTTACCAAAGATACTTATAGTGGTGCTTGTTTGTTTCTTTCCCATAGCAATGAATGTTACTGAAGGGTTAGTATCAGCAGATAAGGACATGATAGACTTAATGAAAGTAATGGGGGCAAGCCAATATAAAATATTTAAAGAAATTGACCCTAACAATGTAATTAGCAGTAAGCTCCCATTTTCAATTCCGAAAGATACCTTGTGCATAGTTCACGGTACAAGATATTTTAAATATCATACGATAAATTATTATGTAAAAACAAAAACAGCGGATATCGAAGAAATAGCAATTGCAATACTAGGAAATGAAAAGGAAAGTTTCGATCGTTACATTGAAAGTAATGCTCTTGTGTTTAAAAATATTAATAACACTTATAGATTGTATAATGATGGTTTATTAGAATATAAATACGTTCCTGGTGTAGAAGACCAGGAAAAGGGTGACATTGGTGAAGCATTCGAAAAAGCTTATTTTTTTATTAATAGAGTGAAAAACTCTTTTATAGATGCAGATGATAGTTTATATTTGAAAAATATTAAAGATGATAATCCAAATTACTATGAATTTATTTTTGATTATAAAGCAGATGAGTTGCCTGTTTACATAAATTTTGATGCAAAGGGTAAGGATAAGGAACCTTTGAAAAATGCTTTAACTATTAAGGTTGATTCAAAAAGAATAATAGAATGTAGATGGTATATTATAAACATAGAAGAAAACCGCACTCAAAGAGAATATAATGTTTATTTTCAAGATATGTTAGATGATCTTTCAAAAAAATATGGGAGACAAAAGTTGGGTGATTTTAATATAAAAAATGTTACAAGAGCTTATTTGATAAATGATAATGCATTTAATACATTTTCACCTGTTTGGATCATTGAGAATCCGAATGAAGAATATTACTATGTAGAGTTGAAAGAGAAGATGGAATAACGCCATAAAGGATGGTTTATAGTGGATTGGTCGAAAGCAAAAAATATAATTATCACAATATTTATAATATTAAATGTATTTCTATTAATTTATACTGGTATATATAAATCTCAGAATAATATTTCAAAGGAGACCGTTACTAGTATATTAAATATATTGGAAAATAAAGGTGTAAAAATGGAGATAGGTTATAAATTACCTACTTATAACAAAAAAACGCCTATGTTGGTAATGGAAAATTTCAATCTTAATAAAAATAATGTATCAAGTTTTTTATTTAATAATGATTTTAATATATCTGACAAACTTAATAAATCTTATGAAGCTGATGAAAATGAGTATAAAAAAAGCTATGTAGAAGGAAATAAAACCCTTACATTTACAGGAAGCGGTTCTTTTATATATAATGATTTAGATTCGTCGATTAAAATTAAAAGTTTTGGATTTGATAAAAATAATATAACAAAAGATATGATAAAAAGTAGTGATGTGCTAATTCATTTCCTTAAAGATTCTAAACAGTACAAACAAATTCTAAAAAGTTTCTGCGAATTATTTTCACATATGAATATTGAAGTATCATCTTTTATTTTAGACAAGATTGTTGTAAATGATGATGATAGTTATACAGCCATTTTTATAGAAACTTATAATAAGTATTTGGTTTTCGATAACAGGATACGAGTTACTATATTTAATGATGGATTAAAATCAATTGATTTTAGCATTAGTAAAATAAACGGTTTTGCGAAAAGTTCTTCTTCGATAATGCCTGCCCACCAGGTTTTATTAAAAAATTATTATAGTGTTATTAATGATAATAATATTATTACATCCGTAAATATAGGGTTTAAAGGATTTAATGATAAAGATGAAGATGGTGATGATACTAAAGGGATTGTTCAAAGTCCATCCTGGAGGGTTAATATGTATGATGGAAGCGAGACATATTTTAAAGCATATGATGGAGAAGAAATTAAGTGAGGTTTATAATTGAATTTTATATTAAAAGAGTGATATAATATAAAATATAATTAAATATAGAAATATGATGAAATATAGAATAGAGTTTGGGATATCAAATTTGTCCCAGTGTCCATGAATTCATAATCAGTACTAACGAATGATAAAAAAAGATAGGTGGAACATGAAATGGAGAAATATATTATCCATGGGCAAAAGCCTCTTATAGGTGATGTCCAAATAAGCGGTTCAAAAAATGCCGCTGTAGCAATAATACCGGCAGCATTGTTGGTTGCAGGAAAATGCAAGGTAGAAAATATTCCTGATATTGGGGATGTAAATGCACTTACAGATATTTTGATTCATCTAGGTGCAGAGGTTAAATACGAAGATAAGAATACAATAGAAATTAACGCTGAACATATTAATACATACATCGCTACATATGAAATGGTTAAGAGTCTTAGAGCATCTTATTATATAATAGGCGCACTTTTAGGTAGATTTGGTCAGGTTGAAGTCCCTTTTCCTGGTGGATGTGACTTTGGATATCGACCTATTGATCAGCACATTAAAGGATTTGAAGCACTTGGTGCTAAAGTTATCATTGAACATGGCATTATTAAAGCAAAGGCAGAAAGACTTATAGGAACTTCTATTTATTTAGATGTAGTAAGCGTTGGAGCTACTATAAATTTAATGCTTTCGGCGGTAAAGGCTGAAGGGGTAACTGTCATAGAAAATGCTGCAAAGGAGCCTCATGTAGTTGATATAGCCAACTTCTTAAATGCCATGGGAGCTAATGTCAGGGGTGCTGGTACTGATGTAATTAAAATTAAGGGTGTGGACGAACTAAAAGGTGGAACAACTCATTGCATTATTCCTGATCAGATTGAAGCAGGTACTTTTATGATAGCAGGAGCTTCTAGCGGAAATTGTATTACTGTAAAAAATGTTATACCAAAACATATGGAATCTCTTACAGCTAAGCTTACTGAAATGGGCGTAACGATAGAAGACTTTGGAGATAGTATTAAAGTAACAGGAGCAGATAAATTGCTTAGGGCAAATATAAAGACCCTTCCTTATCCAGGATTTCCGACTGATCTACATCCACAGATCAGTGCACTATTATGCTTGGCGGAAGGTACCAGTACAATTACAGAGGGTATTTGGGATTCAAGGTTTCAGTATGTTGAGGAATTGAAGCGTATGGGAGCTACAATAAAGGTAGAAGGTAGAATGGCTGTAATAGAAGGTGTTAAGAACCTTACAGGAGCTCCGACAAAGGCCATAGACCTTAGGGCTGGAGCTGCATTGGTTATAGCTGCACTTTTAGCTAAAGGGAAATCGGAAATTAATAATATTAGCTATATTGACAGAGGTTACGAAAATTTAGAGGCAAAATTAAAAGCACTTGGTGCTAATATAAGGAGAATGGTTTGAAATCCCTACTAGAGAAAGGCTTAAATAATATTACGAAAGTTTATAGCATAATTAATCATAGATAAATTAAGGGGCTAACAAATGATAAAGTTTTGCAGCTTATATAGTGGAAGCAGCGGAAATTCGATTTTTGTGGGAACTGATAAAGCAAAGATATTAATTGACACAGGGCTTAGTGGCAAGAAAATTACCGAAGCCCTTATTTCAATTGGAGAGGATCCAGCAAATCTAAGTGCTATTTTAGTATCTCATGAGCATGACGATCATGTAAAAGGGTTAGGGATATTGTCAAAGAGATATAATATCCCTATTTATGCAAATGAAATGACGTGGCAGGCTTTAAATTGCAATATTAAAGGTATTGAACATAAGAATATGAAATATTTTAATAATAGCAAAGAATTTGAAATATTAGGGCTGGGAATACAAGCATTTTCTATTCCTCATGATGCTAATGATCCGGTAGGTTTTTGCTTTTACTTCAAGGGCAAAAAAGTTACTGTTGCTACAGACATTGGGCATATAACCCCACAACTTACAGAATGTATTGAAGGAAGCGATTTGCTCTTATTGGAGTCAAACCATGATATTAAGATGCTAGAGGTGGGAGCATATCCTTGGTGGCTCAAACAGAGAATTCTAGGAGAAAAAGGGCATCTTTGCAATGAAGTGGCTGGAGAGGTCATTGCTGATATGGCTGAAAAAGGAACACAACATTTTCTGCTTGGTCATTTAAGCAGAAAAAATAATTTTCCCCAGCTAGCATACCAAACTACCTATAATGCTCTTACGGAAAGAAATATATGTGTAGGTAAAGATGTTACTCTAGAAGTGGCAACAAGGGACAAAGCAGGCAGGATAATATATATGTAAAAGGAGACTAAAATATCAAGTTGAAGATAACTATAATAGCAGTAGGTAAAATGAAAGAATCTTATCTTAAAGATGGTATAAAAGAGTACAGTAAAAGACTTAGCAGATTTTGTGATGCTGATATTATAGAAGTCGCAGACCAACGGGCACCTGATAATTTGAGTCCTGCTCAGGAAGATCAGGTTAAAAAGCTTGAAGGAGAGGGCATATTAAAAAAAATAAGACCAGGGTCAATAATTATTGCAATGGATATTATGGGTGTAAAGTTGAATTCCATCGGACTTGCAGATAAAATAAATAATTATGCCATTTCTGGGACCTCTCATATCACCTTTATTATTGGCGGTTCACTTGGGCTTGACGTGAAAGTATTAGAAACTGCAAATATGCGGCTTTCAATATCTGACATGACCTTTCCACATCAACTTACACGATTAATACTTCTTGAACAGATATACAGAACATTCAAGATTATTAATGGTGAGGTCTATCATAAATAATCTTTTAGACTAAAAATATTAATAATGGGGTTTTGAATATAATGACATCAGCAAGAGATATTGAGAATTACGAAAAAGCATATATGGACCGAAAAAAGGACTTTGCTTTAATGAGAAGAAACAAGCGAAAAGTAATGAGTATGTATCTCGGAGGAATTTATCTGGAATGCCTTCTTAAGACTGTAATAATTAAAAAAAATAGAATTCAAAAAACAATTGCTGCGTTTGAAGATAGAAAAAGAATAATTTACTGGTTTAGTGATTTGAACTATAAAAAGCTTCAAAATATAGAAAAGCCAGAAAAAATAGATTTCAGAAGTTTTAATAATGGTTTTAACCCAGAGCATAATTTAATAGTAGCATTAAAACAAATAGATGAGCTCTATAAAAATATACCTGCAGAAGGTATACAGCGGCTTGAAATGCTTAATAGACCTATAAACAATCAGAGTTTTACAAGCCTAAGGTATACTTATGATGAGCAAATACCCGATGATATTTATAGTGAGTGGGAAGAAAATTTTTTGTATTTTATGAATTTCTTTCATAGGATGAAAAAAACTCTTAGATTTTAGAATAGTATATAAAAATAGTCTTTTTAAATAGCTATTAAATTAATTTAATAGTAAATTAATTTATATGCAGGAGGATTTAAATGAACAGTAATTTAACAGATTATCTTGAACATAAACTTGCGCTTGAATATGTAAGACGTGATGAAGAATGGGTTGATGTTTATATAACTCCATTAAATAGAATCGATATAACGCTTGTCAGCGATATTGCTGATAGTATGGATATTAGTGAAGTTGGCAACTTTGTTCATACTATAATTTTTGAATATTTAGGTGCTGAAGGAAGTAAGTATAATATTGGTTTTCTTGATACTTACAATACTGACGAGGCGGATGATCTTGCTCTGCAAAAACCTGGAAGCAAAAAAAATCCTATTACCTGGTCTGATGTGATTAGTTTAAAAAAGCAACTTCAAAGTAAAATAACTAATAGAGATTATAGAGTAATATGCTTTTATTCCTACAAAGGCGGGGTAGGACGTACAACAGCCTTACTTCAAGTTGCTTATACTTTGGCCAAGCAAGGTAAAAATCTTGTTTTAGTTGATTTTGATATTGAAGCCCCTAGCTTTCATCTTTTATTTAAAAAATGGATCAATAATCCTGTCAGCGGAATAAAATATGGCTTGGTTGATTATCTGTACGAAAGGATGGCTAGTGTTGATCCAAAAGACCACAAGATAAAAATAACTGATATTTGTGTACCAATCAAATTCGATGAAAAACTTGATGGCAATATATATGTCATACCTGCAACAGCAAAACTGACAAATCAATACATCTTTAAACTTGCACAACTTCAGTCGAATATAATTTTTGAAAATGATTACATGGAAGATCTTATTAATAATCTTGCTGCTAAGCTAAAATTTGATGCTGTTTTCATTGACACGAGGGCAGGGATCAACCAATGGGGTGCATTTTCTTTGCTTGGGTTTGCCGATCAAACAATTCTAATAGCTACTCCCAATGAGGAAAATATTGAAGGCTTAACAAACATAATTGAATTAATGCAAAAAGCTGGCATAGATAACTATGTTGTTGCCATGTCTAAATTTGAAGAAGATGATATAGGGTTAAATCTTGCAAAAGATTTTTTTGATAAGTTTAAGGATATCAAACAAGAATTTATAGGAATCGGATATATTCCAGCGAAAGTTATGGTGGGGAAATATCCCTTCATGGATATCTTAGAGCCTTATAAAGCATTAAGTGACTATATTAAATAATTTGTACCTGGTACCGCCCGAATTATTTCGAATTATGTAGATTGTGTGTTATTGATGAGTTGATTTCCCCACCTAATAACACTATCATACTACTCCAATATAACCATATTAGCAGAGCAATAACTCCTCCGATACTTCCATAGGTTATTGAGAATGAAGCATAATTGTTTACATAATACGAAAATCCTAATGAAAGTGCAAACCAACCAATTGTAGAAAAGATGGCTCCAGGCAGAGCAGACTTGAAGGGTATTTTATAACTTGGCATATATCTATATACAATTAAAAATATTATAAATGCGCTGAAAATGGGGAGTATATACCTAAAAATGTCCCAAACATTTTTTAGTAATATATTGTTAGATGTCTTGGAAATACCTAGATAATTAAATATATAATTAAAAACATAAATACCTAGAGCTTCTCCTAGAACTAATGTAATCAATAACACAATCAATAGCATTGCTAGAGCAATTGTAAAAAGAAGAGAAAGCCACCTTATCTTCCAAAAAGAGCGATGTTCAACAAATTTATACGCTTTGTTCATGCCCCTCATAGTAGCCAATACTCCTCCTGAAGCTGCCCAGAGTGTTAATATTATACTAAAAGAAAGGGCAGTTTGACTTCTTGAGGATGCTGTTTTAGTTATAATATCCAGTAAAATTTCATATACAATATCAGGCAAGAGATATGAATAGTTTTGAAGAATATCTAAGCTATATATATTTGTATAACTCAGGAGTGTAACAACAAATATAATAAAAGGGAAAAAGGAAAATAAAAATGAATAAGCCAGCTGAGCGCTAAGAGCAGGCATATCATTTTTTAAGAAGCTAAAATATAGCTCTTTGATAAATTCAAACAAAGCTTTAATGTCAAACTTTTTTTCATGCATTTTTATTGGTTCATGATTGGGGGTATTTTTCTTCAATGCCATTCCTCCGAAATATAAAATGTTTTTCATCAAAGTGATACTTTCATACATGATATTATATTATGCAAAAGTAAGGAATTTATTTTTATGGCTTGTAGCATGATGGGGAACGTTTAAAGAGAATTTCTGTGTTCCGTAGACTTGGACTTAGCACAAAAGAAATTAAGGCAGCACTTGCATTTCCAGGATATTACAGTCGGTTTATTTACTTGATTATTACATCGCGGTAGCGACAGGCAAGTCTGCACCGGAAAATGTGGTGGAGTACGAGATTCCCGCTGGAACATGGGCGGTTTTTGATTGCGTTGGCTCTATGTCGGGCGCAATTCAAGAACTGCAAAAGCGTATTGTTACCGAATGGCTTCCCACCTCCGGCTATGAATATGCTAATGCATCGGATATTGAGGTGTATTTTGATGGCGATCAGCAGTCAGCAGATTATCGCTGCGAGGTGTGGTTGCCAATTGTCAAAAAATAAACCGAGAACATTTGGACTCCTTCCGTGATCCGTCTCTATTCCTTGCAACAACACGGCTTTTGAGGAGACAGGATGGATGTAATATTCTGAGTTTGTTTTAATAATAAACAATAATACTCAATATAACATAAAACAACAAATAGTAATTGTTATTTTGATCTTATTGTGCTATAGTTATCCAATAACGATCTACAAAGATATTTGTGTAAATATATCAAAGTGAGGTGGCATATATGCCTGAAACAATACATAGCGATAGATGGATATCCCTGCAAGAAGTCTGCGATTATCTTGGCATAAAGCGCCACACGGTCATGCGCTGGATTGATCAACACGGTATGCCTGCATCCAAGGTCGGAAAGCTCTGGCGTTTTAAAACCGCTGATATCGATGAATGGGTTAAAAAGGGTGAAGCCTCTGATGAGCAGGAGGGTGTAAAATGAACGGACTTAAATCTTTAAATGCCCGCAGGCTTTCTGTTGCCGGATTTTCATTTCTCTTTGCCTATATTTTGTCCTTCCAGTTTGAGGGACAGGTGCTATATAGCCTACTGGATCTGCGTGGAACAGACGCTTCCAGTTACATACTGGCTGCTATTATCGCACATTTTACAGGGCTTTTCACCTGCAGTCTGTTTGTCAGGTCTCAGGCGACCGCCAAAAACATGATGCTCGGCGGTATGGGCCTATGCTTAGCTGCCACAGTCCCCTTCTTTTTTACCCTTTCCGCTTTATGGGTCGGAGGGCTAATCATAGGGGGGTATGCCAGCGGCTGCGCGGTGGCGGCATGGGGATATTTTCTCAGAGCCTTTACGCCTAAAAACGAGCGCATTAAGTCCTGCGCTGACGTGCTGATTTATTCCAATCTGTTGATGATTGCGGTCAACGTGGTTGCCATGAACCGGTCGTCGCTCATCGGGCTTGGCCTCTCCATGTTTTGTCTTGTACTCGGTATGGTTTTTATCGGGCTGCTGCCGGCAACGTCGGCAAATGAGCAGAACCAAATACAAAAAAACAATAAGAGTGGCGGCGTTAAAAAGCCACTGCTGTTGCTGTGCCTTTTTGTCTTTATCATCACAATTAATTCCGGCCTGATGTATCAGGTGATAAACCCCGCTTTTGAACACCTGACGGGGCTGTTGAGCTGGTATTGGGCCGTGCCTTATATCGTGGCGCTCGCTATTATGCGAAACCTGCCCATGAAGGCGAACCGGCCAAAGATTTTGTATGCGGGAATGGCAATGATTATGGGGGCATTCATCAGCTTTATGCTACTGGGACGAAACGCTTCCGATTATCTGATTGTGGATACGCTGATGCTTGGAGCCTGCGGTATTTTTGATCTATTTTGGTGGAGCATCCTTGGAGAAATGCTGGATTACACCGATAACCCGGCACAG
>ENA-UOOK01005049-UOOK01005049.1-fermentation-metagenome-genome-assembly--contig:-NODE-5049-length-13599-cov-6.563275_pt1 | contig 13599 bp, 12 predicted proteins | sample MGYA00245777_ERZ724023 | MGnify/ENA primary metagenome ERZ724023 (study PRJEB28704, sample SAMN03018312) | fermentation metagenome | biome: anthropogenic terrestrial biome; feature: soil; material... | reverse complement strand
ATGAAGTGATGCAAATTTCAACATGCTGACGCTTAATGAGTTTTTGCAGCAGAATCATTTATTAATTACAACAAGAAGCACACTTAGCTCATGAACCAGCATCCCAAAAGACAAATTAACTGTCTTAAAAAGCACGCCTACCAGAAGTGTCCCAGCTACTAATAGAGCGAAATAAATGTTCTGTTTCATGTTTCTTACCGTAGCACGACTAAGGCCTACTGCATGGGATAACTTCCTTAGCTCATCAGACATTAAAACTACATCTGCAGTTTCCATAGCTACATCAGTTCCTGCTCCACTAATAGCAATTCCTAGATCTGCCGATGCTAATGCTGGGGCGTCGTTTACACCATCTCCAACCATTGCTGCAATGCCATACTTTTCCTGAAGTTCCTGTAAAACGTTTACCTTATCTTCAGGAAGTAATTCTGCAAAATAATCATCTATACCAAGTTCATTGGATATTGCTTTTGCTGCTCTTTTATTATCACCAGTAAGCATTACAATTTTTTCTACACCTAAACGCTTAAGACTAGATACTAAATTCTTTGCATCTTCTCTAACAGTGTCTGCAATTGATATTACACCAAGTAATTCTTTTAGGTTTGATACTATAACTACTGTCTGACCTAGTTCCTCTTCAGACTTGATGTAATTTTCCTGAGCTTCATCCAAATGTAATCCATTTTCTGATAATAATTTTCTATTACCAATTAATATTGTATTTCCTTCTATCATAACCTTTAAACCTTGACCAGTAATTATTTCAGCATCTTCCGGCGCTTGAGATATAGATCCTAGCTTTTCTTCTGCCTTGTTAATTATTGCTTTCCCTAAAGGATGTTCAGAATAAGTTTCACCAATAGCAGTTATCCTAAGCAGCTCTTCATCCGTTATGTTATATGCTTTTACGTGATTTACTGCAGGTTTTCCTATAGTTAGAGTGCCTGTTTTATCAAATGCTAATACTTTGATTTTACCAAGCTTCTCCATGATCTCCCCACCTTTTACGAGAACACCATGCTTTGCTCCGTTACCAATTCCGGCCACAATAGAAACAGGCGTAGAAATGACCAAGGCTCCAGGGCAAGCTATTACAAGTAAAGTTAGCGATAATACAAGATCTCTAGTAAACAAAAACAGTGCAACTGACAAAATAATGATACCCGGTGTATAGTATTTCGAAAATTCTTCAAGAAACTTCTGTGTCTTTGCTTTTTTATCTTGAGCTTCCTCAACCATTTGAAGTATTCTTGCGAAGGTAGTATCTTCACCTACTCTATCAGCTTTTACCACTAAATAACCTGATTCAATAATGGTTCCCGAGAAAACTACATCTTCAATATTTTTATTAACAGGTATGGATTCTCCTGTGATGGCAGCTTGATTTACATAAGCACTCCCCTCAACTACAGTACCATCTACAGAAATCTTTTCTCCTGGCTTTATAACAACTATATCATCCTTAATTACTTCATCTGGGGATATTTCTATTTCCTTGCCAGCTCTTATTATTCTCGCTACATCAGGCGCCAGAGCTAATAAAGCTTTTATAGATGATCTGGTTTTCTCAATAGTTTTAGTCTCAAGATATTCTCCAAACATAAAGAGGAAGGTTACTGCTGCGGCTTCCCAATATTCACCAATAAACATAGCTCCAATAACTGCAATAGAAACCAAAGCATCTATACCAAGTATCCTATATCTAATAGCCGAAATTGCATTTTTTAATATAGGTATTCCTGCAACTACAGCTGCAGCTATCATTACTATGCTAGTAACTAATTCTTGCCCTATAGTATTCTTGAGAATAAAAGAAATTGCCACTAAAATACCAGAGATTAAAACCCTCTGTCCCTTTGATAGTTTCAGCATAACCGTCCCTCCTTTTTTTTGTGATACCTGGTACCACTAGAATTATATCGAATATTGTCGAAGTTTATTTTTCACCTAGCACCTTAAAGCCTAAGCTTTCAATTGTCTTTTTTATTGCTTCTGATGTTACTACATCTTCATCAAAGCTTACTTTTGCTCTACTAGTATTAAACAATACTTCCGCTTCCTTTACTCCATTAGTTCTTTTCAATGCTCCTTGAATTTTTGCCATGCAGCTAGGGCATGTTAAAGTCTGTAATTGATAAGTTTTGTTTGTCATATTAATTTACCTCCAAATATTAATTTATTTATATTGTGTATTGGCTTTGCAATTAAATTATGCTAATTGTTATATGCCTATTATATGGATATATAATCGAGTAGCTAGAAAACAGGAGTAATTTCCTGTTTCCTTTGCTCTCACAGAACCGTACGTACGTATCCCGTATACGGCTCCTGGAATTCATATCATCCAGCGTAAAGGGATGACAGTACCCCAACATCATAAGTCGTAATATCTATCAGACCGAACTCTTCAAAGTACTTATTGGGTAGAAGCAGATGGATGATATGCACTTTGGAGTTCTTCCAGCGGCACACGTCCATTTTCTCTCCATTTCCAGCGATACCTTTCCGACGCATTTCTTTATGCATTTTCTTGAAGGTTTTCCACTGTTTCATCCGAAGCATCCTGAGTCTTCTTCTAATCCAAGCCATAATTTCTTTGCAGAGGCTTTTGATATTAGCCGCTCTGTAGTAGTTCATCCAACCCCTGAGGACAGGATTCAAGAACTTTATGACATCCTCAATTGGAAGGCCGCAGTTTCTCTTGGTTATTCTCCTGATTTTATCCTTGAATCTCTTTAGCCGTTTGGGGTGTACGGTTACATAGTGCGGAAATATTACAAATCCTAGAAACGCCACGCCCTTTGAAACATTCGTTAGAGTTGTCTTTTCTTCATTGACAGTCAGCTTTAATTCTTCTTCCAGTGTCTTTCTGGCATAAGCAAGATAGTTTCCTGCCTCTGCCTTATTTCTAGCGAAAATTAGGAGGTAAGTAGCCCAAAGGAATCGCACCTTTAGGCTCTCTCAGAACCGTACGTGAACCTCTCAGCTCATACGGCTCCCATTATTCAATCGATGGTAAAATACCCATTTTCCAATGAGCGAAATACTCTGGCTTATTTCTTGCCACTTTCCCAAGCCATCTTTCAGCTTTCTTGTAGCTTTTAAGCTTTTTGTATTTGCGTCTTACCCAACATATTAGAGCATTGTTTAAATGTCTTAATGTTGGATACATTGCCGACTTATAGAAGTTTCCATAGTAGTTTATCCACCCTCTTATCACAGGATTAAACATTCTTGATAAATCCTCTATTTCTTTATCACTTTTAAGTTGCAATTCCCATCTTCTTACCTTTTGTCTGATGGCTTTTGCCGATTTCTTGCTTATTGCTGGTGTAAAGTTTATAAAGTGTTTCCCGTATCTGTTCTTAGACCGTCTCGGTCTGAATTCATAGCCTAGAAAATCAAATGTTATTTCATCATGATTTTCTTTTCGGTCATCATCTTTACAATAAACTATTCTTGTTTTATCAAGATTAAGTTCTAATTTACATTCAGCAAATCGCTTGGTTAGTTCTGCTAATAAATTTTCAGCTTCTTTTCTGGTTTTACAGTGTGCAATTCCATCATCTGCATAACGGCAAAATGGCATCTGAGGATAATTCCTTTCCATCCATTTATCAAATGCATAGTGCAAAAACAGGTTCGCCAAAACTGGACTTACAACTCCACCTTGAGGCGTGCCTTTTGTCCTTTCCTCTAGCGTTCCGTCTTCATTTTGAAATGGGGCTTTCAGCCATCTTTCTATATATAGAATTATCCATTTCTCTGTCGTATGCTTCTCCACTGCTTTCATCAATAATTCGTGGTCGATATTATCAAACAATCCCTTTATTATCACTAGCTAGTGATAATAAAGGTTATCACCAGTTAAAGATTATCACCAGTTGCAACTGCCCTTTATTAAAAAACAGAACTTATTATGCTTTAGAGTATTCTTTAACTGGTGGTAATTAATCGTTACTTAGCTAATCCCTTTAGTCGCTTTAATACATCTGGATCTTTCCATGATGAAACTACGGAACTTGAATCACCATCTTTAAACAGCAGTTTTCCAGCTTCCTCTACTGCCTTGGTCATTGCCTCAGAACCAATTTCGAGATAAGCTTCCGTTGTTTTAATCGACTCATGTCCAAGAAAGCGCTGTATGATAGGGAGGCTCGCACCATTCAGCAGCATGTGTGTGGCTTTTGAGCGGCGCAGTACATGGGGAGAAACTACTTTAAAGTGAAGTGGTTTTTCTTTCTCTGAAGCCATAAGTACATATTTTTTGAGGATATAATCAATTCCGGAATCAGAAATCCTATTTTTATTCCTGTTGAGGAATAGTGCGCCAGTTTCACGCTCTGTGAATTGCTTATGCTCTTTGATTAGCTTTACTGTATGGGATGTAAGGTATACTCTCCTATATTTTGAACCTTTACCAAAAATGATTACAGAGTTCTCCTTTCCAAATGTGAAATCTTCAAAATTCATGCGCACTATTTCATCTACACGTGCTGCAGTATCATACATTATACTGATTAGTAGATAGTGATTTAAACCATTGCGCTTAGATATATCAATGGATTCAAGCATTGCCTTGTATTCTTCAATAGTTAAGAAATCTTTTTTTGGTTTGGGTGCTTTCTTGATTTTTATTCTCTGGGCTTCAAGATAAGCATTGGTATATACAGGACAGATTTCCGAGGCAAATGCAAGGAAGGCAACAATCCCAGCTCTTCGTAGGTTTCGCGTTGAAACAGATATTCCCTGTTCTTCTTCGAGGTGCATTAGGAAGGAACGGATATGTTCCTTGTTAAAAAAAGATACATCAAGTTTATCTATACTAATATGTTGTTTTCCCTTTAGCCATAGCACGTACTGCTCAATAGAAGTATAGTATGATCGAAGTGTTTCACTGGAAAATCCAACTTCTTTTCGTGCGTAAGTGATAACAAAGTATTCCAGCAGGCCGGTAAATGTTTTAATCATCATTCCATTCACCTGCCTTTTCATTGAAAATATCTGAAATAAAGGAAGTATAATCTTCCATTTTATCCAGAATATCATGAAAGAGTTCTCCAGTAAGCCACAGGTATTCCTGTGTGCAGTAAATAGACTGATGACCCATAAAAACAGAGAGAGACATTATGTGTACATTAATATCACCAGGAAGTCTGGATAACTGCTGTAAGGAATGGACTGCGAATGTTACACGGACATCATGCAGCCTTGGTCCATAGCCAAGTCCTTTGTGTTCAATCCCAGCCAGACTTAGGAAACGTCTGAAGTAGGTATAAATCCGTTTTGTGGATACAATCCCCTGCTTATAGGAAGATCCACTGTCAAAAAAGTAGATGCCAGAGGTAAATGATTCTTTGGACTTTTCCAGGTATTCTCTGCAGATATTTGATAGGGAGCTGGAAATGGTAACAATACGCTTGTTATCATTTTTTGCATGGTTGATGTGTATGAGCCCTTGTTCCAGATCCACTTCATCTACTAGCAGGCTGGAAACTTCGGAGACCCGCATACCGGTACAGTAAAGCATGGCAAAAATGCAAGGCATGCAATCCATCACGTTTGGAGTTACTGTGTAATCTTGTTTCGGTCTGTAATCTGCAGCAGCTTTTAACAAAGTAGCCATTTCATTATGAGTGAAAACATATGGCACAAACGTCTTGCCGCTCCTTTTGATGAGCTTCGGTACGACATATACATTATCAAACCGAAGTATAGTGACGAGATATTTTCCAAAAGAACGGATGACAGAGGCAACGCTCTTGGCTGTGGAATTTCTAGTCTTACCAATATCCAGAAAGCGGAGAACACTTTCTTGTTTCAGACATGGTGACGTTTCTGGATACAGACAGCAGTGAGCATCAAAGAGTTGCATAACTGGGAGAAACGATTCAGGCACACAACCATTAAAGTTAACTTTATACTCAACAAAGGAAATGATCGATGATGCAAGGTAACTTTTAAAGTGTGTGGTCTTACAACAATACGGCTTATTTTCCATCCGTAGGCACCTCCAATCCACATAAGCGCAGATGAATTATGTCAACTTTTGTGTAAATTCGAGTGGTATCTACAGATGAATGTCCAAGTGTTTTGGATATTTCTAGCATACCCGATCCAGATGCCAGCATGTTGGAAGCTAAGGAATGTCTCAAGCTGTGGCTACCATGCTTACGGTCATTTATCACTATTTCAGTACAGAGGAACGCATTAAATATCATGGATGATACTGATGTTGAATTCAAACTGCCTCCATCCTGTTTTAGGAAGATATTAGGTTCAATACTGTTGGGGCGTTCTTCTAAGATATAGTCAGTGATGGCATTCCCTGCCTGTGGTATCAGATGATGTTTGAGCTGATTACCCGTCTTGGACTGGATTATCCGGATTATTCCATTATCCCAGTCAATGTCACTCAAGAGCATCCTTACAATGTCACCAGAACGGAAACCGTACACAGCCGTCAATAATGCAATGGCATAATTTCTTTTCCTGTTTTGATTATTATTCTTAAGATAATTAAGAAGTAAGGATATCTCACCTGGGGTATATACAGAAGGGATTTCCGTATATCTCCTCTTCTTTGCAGATGGGAAAAGCGCACTATAATCAATATCCAGAGCACCCTGTTCAAAACAGTAGATGAGGAAACGTTTTAAAATTTTAAACCTTGACTTAATTGTCTGTTTGGAACATCCTGCAATAGTGTTAAAATATCCAAGTACCTGGTTGTCACCGATGATAGAAAGCGGACAGCAAAGGAGATAGTGATGCACAGTGCTATATTCATACCGCTTAGATTTAATGCTATAACCAAGGTGCCCTATATGAATCATGTATCCTTCAAGGACAGAATTTTCGTAATCCGGTAATACTTCCCTCACGGATGCACCAATCATTGATGTCCCTGATATAGAACCAATGGAATTAAATTCTTCCAATGCTTTAAAAGCACGGTAGATACGGTACTCTTTTGGCGGAAGGATGGATGGGTTTTCCCCCATGATATTACAAGCATATTTTGTAGTTACGTAACTGGCTGAAATAGCTTCCGAAAAATCTGTATTTTTATCTATTGATTTTGATAAACCGTTCCAGAATCGAACATAGTTAATATAAGATGTGGATTTGGTGTAACCATGGTCTATCAGCCAGCCAGATGCTTCTTCTAATAGTTGCTCAATTTTCATAACATTCTCCTTGATAATGTATTTCAGTAGTTTACTGATAAATCTATTATAAAGGTGCTATGTAATTACCCCAAGTTATTTTAGCCGAAATTGATTAGAATCAAAGGGGTATAGGACTTGTTAATTCTTTACTGGTGATAATCCTTAACTGGTGATAACCTTTATATCAAACTCCAGCACCCAATTATATTTCCAGCATCTTTCTCTTGTTATTTTAATTGCGTCTATTGCTGATTTATTAGGTCTATATCCATAGGAATCCTTGTGAAATATTTGTTCTACATTTGGCATGAAGTTTATAACGACAGCCATCTGTGCAACTCTATCAGAAACTGTTGGCACGGTTTATTCATACTGCACACCTCCCAAGACTGTTTTGGAATCTTAATATATATCATTAACGGGCTTTAGTTTTCGTAAGATGCCCGGATTTCTGTACCCATTCCTGCAATTCTGCTTCTTTATTCTCGTCTATTTGAATATCCCAAGGCCATCCAGGAGCAGCTTTTTTTGCTTCTAATACACCTCGTTTAATCCAGTAATAGACAGTATCCATTCCTACATTAAAACGTGCTGCCACGTCCTTTACAGACAAACCCTTGCGATGCATAGATAGCACTGGTATTTTGTTTTTATATCGAATCCACTTAATAGAATCCACAGTAAATTTTCTACCTTCTGGTGTATGTAATCCAGATTCATTTAGGTGGTCTACAATCTGGCTATCTGTCAAGGTAGCAGATAGCTTGCGAACCAGATCTACTGTTTCCGATGTATGCTTTCGAGCTGTTCCTTTTGGCAGAGGTTTCGTTGTATAAATTTCCTCACTGCAATGATTCCGCCATCTAAGCCCTAGTCGGACATTCGGCTGTCTTGGCTCTGCAAATACTGTAATATCTTCTATAAGGACACGTAGAATTCGTTTCTTTTCTTTAGGTGTAGTGGTGTGTGCATTCCAAATACGGGGCAGCTCTTTTGCTAATGAAAGAATCATGTTTTTATCTTGCTCGGTAGGTCGCCAACTTCGCCGCGAGCGGTGCTTTGCATATTCCTCTTCGATTCGTGCTAACTCTGCCAGTTTTTCGTTCCATCGAGCCTCCAAGCTTCGTGCAACTAAACGGTTTTCAGGCTCTACCAGTTGGTACTGGCGCTCAGTACGATCTACCTCATACTTTGCACGTTCCAGTGACAGTCTCCATCCTTTATCTGCATCATCTGCTTCTTCCAATAGTTTATCCATAACCTCTATGGCAAGCTCCAGTTCTGCCGGCTGCATAACCTGCATAAGTCTAGTTGATACTGCCTTATCAATAATTGGAGCAGAAGCTGTAGTACATGTGGCTTTTGCACCATGCTCCCATCTTCCCTTGCATTCATATACAGGAGCAATACCGCCATTACCAGTGTATCGAACTGTCATACGCCGTCCGCATTTTCCACATAGTATTAGCCCTTGCAGTAATGCAATGCCTTCTCGGGCTGGACCACTCTTCTCAATATTGGTACGGTTGTTTTGTAATTGCTTATGGTTTTCCTCATACATCTCCCATGTAATATAGCCCGAATGGTGGTCTGGAATAAAGACTTCCCACTGTTCTTTGGGCAAGCGGACTGTATGGTGAATAAACAATCCTTGAGGATTAACCTGTTTTTGATCACGATACCTCCCATATACATACGCTCCAGTGTAACTTGGATTGTATAATATACCAAGTACCCGGCTATGGGTAAGCCGTCCCCAAACAAGCTTTCCAGCCCATGCTCCGCCATATGCCCTCTTTGGAAACTGAAGATTGTTTTGCACAAAATACTGGACTACACCATAAGCACTACCGCTGGAGCTGAAAGCTTTAAAAACATTATGTACGGCTATTTGAACTTCTTCGTCCGGATCCATAACTGTTTGACCATCAGTATCATATACATACCCTACAGGCAAAGGAAAGCGTAATTCTCCCTTTTTTGCCTTATTCTTTTTTCCTCCAAGCATACGTGTTCTAAGAAAATGAAGCTCTGCTTCACTCATTGTACCCTTGAATCCTAATATGAGACGATCATTAAAATCGCTCAGATCATAGATACCGTCTTCATCCACTACGATTGTGCCAAATAGGCCGCAGAGTTCCAGAAGTTTCGATAAATCCGCCGAAGAGCGTGCCAGGCGTGAAACCTCCAGACCAAAAATCCCTCCAACTTCTCCGAGAGAAACCTTTGCAACAAGTTGCTGGAATCCCTGGCGCTGAGAACGGCCTGATCCCGAGATCCCCAGGTCTTCGTCTATCACCTGTATCTGCTCCTGTAACCACCCCAGATTTAATGCCTTCTCCTGAAGCGCATACTGGCGCTCCGTGCTCTCCCTGTTGAATCTTACCTGTGTCAGAGTCGACTGTCGAATGTACACTATTGCCATTCGATTCAGATGTTCCGTCCGAACTTTCGATGATGTTTCCATTACTCTCTCCCTCCTTATGCATTGCTTGAAGGAAAGAAAGAACCAACCCCGCAAAAACTGTAACAAGTTCGTCTGCATTGTGGACATCATTTCCTACCAAAGCAATTAATGTTGAACTGGACATCATAGTCACCCTTTCATTTAGGGTATACAAAGGATTATTTCTTTCCTCTGCGTCTGAACAGTTCCAGGTTGATTTCCGTTAATTCTGAGAGGAGATCCTGTATGACCCCATAATTTTTTATACCTTTACTTATCCAAGCTTCCCACGATTTTGGAACATAATCCATATAGGTATTACCATGGTAGTAGGAAGACAGATAAAAACTCTTATGCCCATCACCGGTAGCACATCGACAATTGGGCTTGCCACATTTTATGGAACGTGTGATGAGGGAACCCCGTATAACATCATCCATTGGTGGCAACGAGCTTAAAATCTGTGCTTTACGCTCCTTTAATTCTCGTGTAGGTACTTTCCTTAGTGTTATCTTATCATTGTTATTCATGTTAAGATTTTATCTCTCTTTATTAACTTTGTCAACACTCTTTTTCTCTGTTATTGGTAAACCTTCAATAGCTTGAATAAACTGCGCCAATTCTCTTAAAGTTAATGCATCAAAGGGAATTTTACGCGAGTTTTGAACGTTTTCTGGCTGAACTTTCCGATCTGTCCAGGATTCAGGAACACACATGACACCGGAATCCGTTCGTAGTGAGTACAAACGTGTTCCATTCACCTCCTTTATTTTCAGTAATTCATATCCCTGGCCACATAATGGATGAAATGGGTGTGTAATCGTGGCATTTCCCAAAAGGGTATTGAACTTTTGTGCAATTTGCACTGACCGTGGGTATTCCTAATTTCCTTACCCCACCATTCTTTTTAGGTATTTCCACTATTTTTACTGGGGGTGGAAAATATGTTCCAGAGCTCATTCTGTTCCATATTTTATACAGGTTGTTTTTCAATTCTCCCTCAAATTTATCAATTGTAATTCCGTCTACTCCCGCTGATCCTCTATTGGCTTTTACTAACTTAAAAGCTTCTACTAAATCATATTTGGATATTTCATACGATTTTGTTTTATCCATGAGTTCCTCCTAAAAAAAATATTAGTTGACTAACTTCTAAAACTGAATAACAAAGTCCCTTTGCTCCACTTGCGTTAACAAGTTTCATTGCTACTACGAACTTTTCCGCCCCTATACCTAGCATTGGTACTCTCATTCTTGCAGGGTCTCTACTTGAATTTCTCCCTTAACATCTAGGTCGTAGGTTCCCACGTTCCATATACAAGCCTATGCTATGTTCACGCCACCTTCATGCCGATCACCGCTTAGACAGTAAACAGGTTTCCTCTAAGCTTATCCCAGGTTAACGACTCCCCCCTGGTTTTGATGACATTCCTACGCTTTCGACACTTCAATAGTGATTTATCTGGATTCGTCTCCATAGCACTCACCTGACAAAGTCATGCTTTGCCTTTTCCTAATCGCTCACCACCATAGCTTTTGACTACAGCAGCATTGGGTGGTTTGCAACCTCCACCTGTATAGCGGCTGCGAAAGACCTACTTTCATCTTGTATATGGTTACGCAAGGCAAGTAGCTTACGCTACTTGCTTTGCTCGTGGCGCACCGTCGTCTGCATACTGCACCCTCTTCCATCTCTTGCTTTCGCTTGAAGATGGATTTAACAGCATCGAGTACAGCACTTCCGAGGTTAAGTTGCTTCGCCTGTTGTTGAAGCGACCATCTTAACATTATGAGCTAAGTTAGCCTTTGGACTTTCCCACTTCTTGCAGGGTTATCCGCTCAATTATGCCAACACTGGATCGCTTGCGCTCCGCTCCAATCAACCGCCATCGGCTTCCTTCAGACCCCTCCATCACTGGAGACGCCCTTGCTTACAGCTTGTCTTCCCGCTAACTAGGTGACAGGTTTTCTTTCAAACCATTGGCTGGGCAACATGCCCCGCAAACAAGAAAAAAACTTTGACCTAGGTCAAAATTTTCAAAGAATTTGAATTTTTTAATTTAAAAATTTAAACAAATGATGTACAGTATTAATTCTTGTGCATATGACAAATTATGTATATAATAAAAATCCTTTTATGCAATAGAAATCAATTTATTCCCTTGAAATTTTAAAATCTCCACTTATTGCTTTAGCACTGAACTTTAGTGTTCCGTTTTTATAAGTATGTCTGTCCCCACTAGTGATAAAAGCAAAATCACTTTCTAATTTTCCTGAAACCTTGTCAAAGTCAATTGTAAATCCATCATTTTCAGGTATAGTTATAGATACATCACCTGATATTGCATTTGACTTAATATTTTGGATCATCTTTGATGAATGGATTTCAACATCACCACTAATTGTATTGATATCAAGTTCTGTTAAGCTACCTGAGATAATGATATCACCAGATGTTGTATCAAAATTTACACATTGAGCATATAGATTATCACATTTTATTTTTCCACTAACTGTCCTAATATCAACCTCTGAAAACTCACCAGAAAACTTGATATCTCCAGAAGTTGTATCAAAAATAAGCTTATCAGCCTTTATATTTTCTGCAGTTATATTACTGCTTACACTATTAATATTAATAGAATTAAACTCATCTTCAGGAAGATAAACCTCCAGGTCAGTTCCATTATTATTTATGTTTATACCAATTTTAAATTTACCTTTTCTTCCATCAACAATTGATAGTTTTCCCTTATTTATTTTGTAAGAGAAAAGTTCATCTTGAGAAAAATTTACTCCTGCCATTTGAACGATTTTTATTTCATTATTTTTGCTTTTAAGAATATTTACATCACCAGAAATCCAATCTACTAAAACATCAGATATGTCATCACGAACGATTTGTTCTTCCATAGCTATAAACTCAGAACGATTGGATGAGCCTAAATTAAATGAAAAGTATGGAGTAAAGTTTATATTCTTCTTTAAAGCAAGTACAATAAACCAAGTGATTGATATAACTAAAACCACAATCCAAAGTATAATATTTATTTTTATTAGTCTTCTATTCATATTCCTCACTCCCCAACTGTATAATTCCCTTGACAATTTCTTCCACTGCTCCTGCAATTATATATATGATCCACGAGTATGCCCATATTCCAAATAAAAAGCTGATAAGTAAATAAATTGCTACAACAATGCTCCAAAATGCGCTTTTAAAAGAATTGTATGCTGCTTTTCGCTTGTCAGTCTTTACCCGATAAGCCTTAAAATCCTCAACTAAGCTATCATCCGACTTTATATAACTTTGACGCATCATGTTACTGTAAATTAATAAACCCGTAGCTATTGCAATGCAACAAAGCATTATAAAAATACCAGTCATAGGACTACTAAAATTAACAGTAAAAATTGGAACTATAAATATGCTCATAATGTAAATAGCAACTGCTAATGACACAAAAAGTGCATGTTTATTTCGCTCTTTTGGCGAATACGGGGCGAGAGGATAAGGTTCTCTCATATTTTCTATAAGCTCAGATATGTCCCCAATTCCTGAAATAACAGTTGTATACGCTTCCTCTTCCGTTTTGCCATTCATCAAGTGATCATTGTATTTTTCTATAAGGTTAGCCAGTAGTTCTTCCTTTAGCTCCAAAACTTTTTTTGTTTGAGGTATTCCTTCAAACGCATGATCTATATATCCTTCAGACCCCGTTCGTAGTCTCCTTATCGAGCTCTTTTTTTCCCGCTTCCACTACTTGCAGGGTTTTCGTTAGAGCGTCGCTTAAATTTGAGAGAACCTGCTGAGCGTATTCCCTTGAGCCTTGTTCGATCTCTTCAGCATGGCGCCTTGTCTCCTCGAGGAGAAGCTTACTCTCTGCTTCTGCCTGGCGGTAGATCTCGCTATTGTGCACTAACTTCGCCGCATATTCCTCCGCCTTGGCAATCATACGTTCTGCCTGCTCCTGC
>ENA-UOOK01005048-UOOK01005048.1-fermentation-metagenome-genome-assembly--contig:-NODE-5048-length-13603-cov-4.450768_pt1 | contig 13603 bp, 11 predicted proteins | sample MGYA00245777_ERZ724023 | MGnify/ENA primary metagenome ERZ724023 (study PRJEB28704, sample SAMN03018312) | fermentation metagenome | biome: anthropogenic terrestrial biome; feature: soil; material... | reverse complement strand
AGATACTATATGTACTTTAGAGTCTGGCATTTTTCTAATTATCTCACCAAACAATCTTGCGTCAATTACAATATCACCTTTTTCTTGTATATCAGCTTCTATACTGCATTCTATCGAAAGTTCAAGATCATTTGCAGTAAGTTTTAATATATCTTCAGCCCTTATAAGTATTCCCTGCAATATTGGTAGTGGTGTTTTTGATGGTACAGCCTTTTGTACTGTATTTATTGCGTTTACCAAATCTTCTTTATTACAGTTAAAATTCATATGCTTACTCCTTTATTATAATATAAAAATTAGTCATAGTAATAGTAAGTGTTGTTAACAATGTGTATATCTATGTTAAAGTAATGTTATATCTAAGTTTGAGGATGTTTACAATGTTGTTGATAGTTTTTGATTTTATTAACAAAAAAAATAAGTTTCAAAATCAAAGGATATTATAAACACTCCAAGTACAAGATATTAACATTAAGTGTGGATAAAATTTAGGGCAAAAAAAATTGCAATACTTTAATTTACAAATTTTATCCACTCATTTTATCCTTTATATCAGCCACCTGATATATTTCTCCTTAGTTCGTCTACAGTACGCCTTATATCGTAATTATCATTAATGTTATCAGATATTTTTGCAAAAGCATGCATGACTGTTGTGTGATCTCTTCCGCCAAATTCTGAGCCTATTTGTGGGAGGGACATGTCTGTTAACTCCCTACAAAGATACATAGCTATTTGTCTTGGGAAAGCTACATCTCTGTTCCGTTTTTTAGATTTAAAATCGTCTGGTTTTATATTAAAGTGTCTTGATACAACATCTATAATTACTTCGGAATTAATAATTCTTGTATTATTAGCAATTAGAATATCTTTTAATGCTTCTTTAGCTACATCTAGATTTATTTCACTTTTTACTAAAGATGAATATGCTATTACTCGGATAAGGGCACCTTCAAGTTCCCGAATATTTGATGCAATATTATCTGCAATAAATGAATAGACTTCGTCAGGTATGTCAATATTTTCCACTTGTGCCTTTTTCTTTAATATAGCTATTCTTGTTTCGAAATCGGGGGGCTGAATATCAGCTTGTAAACCCCATTCAAATCTTGATCTAAGTCTTTCTTCAAGAGTAGCTATCTCACGTGGAGGTTTATCACTAGATATAATTATTTGCTTGTTTGACTCGTATAAAGCATTAAATGTATGGAAAAATTCTTCTTGAGTCCTTTCTTTTCCAGCTATAAATTGTATATCGTCAATTAATAATATATCTATATTTCTGTATTTGCTTCTGAAAGCTTCATTTCTGTCGTCTTTAATTGCGTTTATAAGTTCATTCGTAAATTTTTCTGATGAAACATAAATAACTTTTGAAGTTTGATTTTGTTCAATAATATAATGCCCAATAGCATGCATAAGATGAGTTTTTCCTAATCCAACTCCACCATAAATAAAAAGAGGATTATATGATTTAGCAGGCGATTCTGCAACAGCGAGAGATGCAGCATGGGCAAGCTGGTTACCACTACCTATTACAAAAGTATCAAAGGTATATTTAGGGTTCAATACTGATATAAGAGAATTATCATCAGTTACTTTTCTTCTTAAACTTAGTCCTTCCGAAGAATTGTCCTGAGAAGAAGGTACAACAAATGTGATATCATATTCCTTATTAGTAGCTTTTTTTATTGCTTGTTGGATTAAAAAGGAGTATCTTGATTCCAAGATACCACGATTAAAATCTGCAGGTGCTCCAAGTTCAATTGAATTACCATTTAAATTAACAGGTTTTATAGTTTTTATCCAAGTATTATAACTTATTTCTGTAACTTCGTCTTTCAACAGTTCGAGGGTTCTTTGCCAAATGCTCGAAAGTTGATTATTCATACCATTTCCTCCATATAAATACTTTATATATACAATTATTAACAAATAAAAAGAACATTAAGCCGTTGCAGGGAAATAAAAACATAAAAATATAAATATAGGCATGTCCTTTTTTTTGTATTTTCAAATTAAAATGTTAATAGTTGATTTTGGTTTCAAACTGAGTTTTTGTACCAAAATCTTAGAATCAATATTATATCAGCATTTGCTAAGGTTAAAAAAATATTTTTAAAAGAATGATGATATAATAAGTATTAATAATATATCAGACTTTGTTATCATATTCAATAGAATTCAATAGAAATTTATTAAGTTATCCACAGAAAATGTTTATATGTTGTATTTATCCACAACCTTTAAATAATATTACTTAAAAACAAAAAATACTTTCTTGACACTTGCATCATTTTTAATATATAATTTTGCTGATGCTTATGAATTTAAGGAGGTGCAAATATGCTTAGAACATTTCAGCCCAATAATAGAAAAAGAAAGAAAATACATGGTTTTAGAAAAAGAATGAGAACAAAACAAGGTCAGCAAGTTTTAAAAAGGCGTAGATTGAAAGGTAGAAAAGTACTTTCAGCATAAGACCGCTTAAAAGTGGTCTCTTTTTTCTATTTTATATAATTATAGCTTGTTTACGTAATTATAGCTTGTTGCTGATGAGAGGATTGTATGGAAAATACTGTTTCTATTAAAAATAACCGAGAATTTGTGAGAGTTTATAAAAAAGGAAAATTTTTTGCTGGTAAGTATATTGTTTTATATATTTTACAGAATGGACTTAATATAAACAGGTTAGGAATAACAGCTAGCAAAAAAACCGGTAATAGTGTGAAAAGAAACAGGATAAAACGGCTAATTAGGGAAAACTACAGACTTAACGAGGAAACGGTGAAATCTGGATATGATTTAGTCTTTGTGGTAAGGAGCAGCAGTATATTACCTGATTTTTACAAGATAAAAAAAGAATTTAGTTATCTGCTGAGAAAGCTAAATATGGCTTTTGATGAAAAAAGTCATATTTCAGAGGAATTATAATATAATGCTAAAGTGCATATTAATTGGTTCTATAAAACTATATCAAAAATACATTTCACCTTTAAAACCTCCAAGCTGCAGGTTTTACCCAACATGTTCCCAATATGCTTCAGAAGCTATCGGGAAATATGGTACAATAAAAGGGTCTTACATGGCTATAAGGAGGCTTATAAAATGTCATCCTTTTAATTCTGGAGGCTACGACCCTGTAAAATAAGAGAGGAAGAATTTAAAAATGGGTTTTTTGGACTTTATCGCAAAGCCTCTGGGGCAATTTTTGTATTTTATTTATAATACTGTATCATTTAAAAATTACGGTTTAGCTATAATAATATTTACTATTGTTATTAAGCTTATTTTGTTGCCCCTTACTATTAAACAATATCGTTCTACTTCAAAGATGCAGGAAATTCAACCTATAATTCAGGATATTCAAAGAAGATATAAGAATGATAAGGAGAAAATGAATCAGGAACTTATGAAGGTATATCAGGAGCACAAATATAACCCAGCAGGTGGATGTCTTCCGCTTCTATTTCAAATGCCTATTCTATTATCCCTTTATTGGGTTATTAATCAACCACTTAAATATTTACTTAGTAAAACAGCTGAGCAAATCAGTGCTCTTACGGAATACGTAATAAATGCTGTTGGTAAAGCAGCTATGGGCTATTCAAATCAAATTGGAATAGTAAATTATTTTAATGAACATGTTTCAGAATTGTCTAATGTAGGTGATCTATTAAAACCATCTGAATTAATAAATTTTAGTTTTCTTGGGATGAACCTTGGAATAATTCCAACTATTGACACTAAACTTCTTTTTGGGGCACAGTCGGGAACATATTTACCACTGTTATTGATTCCAATTTTAGCTGTAACGACAACTTATCTTTCTACAAAAATTATGACTCCAAAAGCTTCTGAAAGCAAAGGTAAAGATGCTGCTTCAGGTGCACAAGGTACAATGGCTTTAATTGGTCCTTTAATGACACTTATGTTTTCATTTCAATTACCTGCAGGGGTTGGTTTTTATTGGGTTGCAAGTAATTTATTTCAGATATTTCAACAATTATATATTAATAAATATGTGATAAAGAAGAAGGAGGTTGCAGTTAGTAAATGAGTAATATGGTAGAAAAAACAAGTAAAACCGTAGAAGAAGCTGTAACACTTGCTCTAGAAGAGTTGGGTACTGATAGTAACAACGCTATAGTTGAAGTTTTAGAGGAAGGAAATAAAGGGATATTTGGTATTATTGGGGTTAGAATGGCTAGAGTACGAGTTACTAAAAAAGAAACAGCTGGGGAAAAGGTAGTCAAGTATTTACAGGAAATATTTGATAAAATGGGTGTTAATGTTGAGATGACATTGACAGAAAGTGATAATTCAATTTTTGTTAATATTCAAGGCGAAGACAGTGGAATTATCATTGGGAGAAGAGGAGATACGCTTGAAGCACTTCAATATTTAGCCAGTCTGGCAGTGAATAATGGAGAAGAAGAATATAAAAGGGTAGTTATTGATATTGAAAATTATAGAAAAAAAAGGGAAGATACTTTAGTAAGACTGTCTAACAAGTTGGCTGATAGGGTAATTAGAAGCAGAAAAAGTATAACTCTTGAACCTATGTCACCATATGAAAGAAGAATAATACACTCTACTTTACAGAATAATAAGTTTATAAAAACATATAGTTTAGGTGATGAGCCTAATAGGAAAGTTGTTATAGCGTTAAAATGATAAGGCTCATTTGGAAATTAAGTAATATGTAATACTAATTAATGCAGTATATAAGTGAAATGGTTTGAGAGATTAGTATAATTTCTTAAACCATTTTTTAAGGAAAATCGAGGGGACAGGTACCTTGATTTTATTAATGAATTCTGAAAAATAAATCAAGGTATCTGTCCCTTTGATTTACTAAAATATTATATTAACGGTGGTATAGGAATGCTATATGAAAATGATACAATTGCTGCAATTTCCACACCTTTTGGTACTGGAGGTATAGGCATTATTAGATTAAGTGGAGATAAATCCTTTGAGATTGCAGATAAAATATTTAAAGGCAGAAAAGCCATTAATGAGATGAAATCTCATACTATAAATTATGGTAAGATAATTGATCCAGCAAATAGTTCAAGAATAGATGAGGTTCTTTTATCTAAAATGGACAAGCCTAATACATTTACCAGAGAAAATATAATAGAAATAAATTGCCATGGTGGTACCGTTATACTTAGAAGAGTTCTGGAATTATTAATAAAGACAGGTGCCAGGCTTGCAGATCCTGGAGAGTTTACAAAAAGAGCATTTCTAAATGGAAGACTTGATCTTTCCCAGGCTGAAGCTGTAATAGATATAATTAATGCTAAAACTTTGAGCAGCTCAAAAGTTGCGTTAGAACAGCTGGAAGGAAAATTATCCGATAAAATAAAAGAAATAAGAAAAACATTAATAACCTTAATTGCTCAAATTGAAGTTACTCTTGATTATCCTGAGGAAGATGTGGATAAGATTACTGAAAAAGAAGTGTATTTTAATCTAAAAAATATTAGACTAAAACTTACAGAATTATTAAGTAGTTTTAGTAAAGGAAAAATATTAAGAGAAGGAATAAGTGCTGTAATTATTGGAAGACCAAATGTAGGAAAATCTTCTTTGCTTAATGAACTTTCAGGATATAACCGCGCAATTGTTACTGAACTTCCTGGCACAACAAGGGATATTATAGAAGAATATATAAATATAAAGGGTATACCTGTAAGATTAATAGATACTGCGGGTTTAAGAGAAACAGCCGATGTTGTGGAGAAGATTGGTGTGGATTTAGCAAAAGAGGCTATAAATAAAGCTGATTTGATTATCATGATGTTGGATACTTCAGAAGGATTAACTGACGATGATGAAGAAATACTAAAAATTGTAAAAGATAAAAAGTTAATAATTCTTAAAAATAAAATTGATCTTGCAAGTGATATTTCAACTAACATAAATAATGAACTAAATACTTTATTTGATTTACATGATTCAGGGAACATTAAAGTTATCAAAACATCAATGATTAAAGGCATAGGAATAAATGAATTGGAAGATGAAATTACAAAATTATTTTTAGGTGGGGAATTTGAAAATACTGAAGATGCTATGGTTACTAATGTCAGGCATGCAGATATAATTCAAAAGACATTGGTAAGTATAGAGGAGGCTATTTTAGCTTACGAAAATTGTATGCCTCTTGATTGCATAACTGTTGATGTAAGAAATGCTGTCTTTAAATTAGGTGAAATAACAGGAGAGTCTGTTGGAGAAGATATAATTCATGAGATATTCAGCAGATTTTGTATAGGTAAGTGAAGGAGAATACGTATATGGAATACTTTGCAGATGAATATGATGTAGCTGTAGTCGGGGCTGGACATGCAGGATGTGAGGCTGCACTTGCTGCTGCGAGGCTAGGTTGTAAAACTGTAATTTTTGCAATAAATCTTGATAGTATAGCTAACATGCCGTGTAATCCTAATGTAGGTGGAACAGGAAAAGGACATCTTGTGAGAGAGATAGATGCATTAGGAGGCGAAATGGGCAAAGCTACTGACAAGTGTCTTATCCAATTAAAGGTTTTAAATAGTGCAAAAGGACCAGCTGTTTATTCGTTGAGAGCACAGGTCGATAGAAGAAAATATCAGGTGCTAATGAAAAATACATTGGAAATGCAAGAAAATCTTGATATAAAGCAAGCTGAAATAGTAGATATAATTGTTGATAAAAAAGATGGTAAAGCAGAAGTGTCTTCAATTAAGACACATACAGGTGCAATTTATAAATGTAAGACCTTAATACTTGCAACAGGAACTTATTTAAAAGGAAAAATAATTATTGGTGATGTAAGTTTTAACAGTGGACCTGATGGCCTTTTTCCCTCAAACAAATTATCTGACAGTTTAAAAGAAAATGGTGTGGAATTATTTCGTTTCAAAACCGGAACACCTGCAAGAATAAATAGAAGAAGTGTTGATTTATCTAAAATGGAAGAACAACCAGGAGACGATTTCATTGTTCCTTTTTCATTTGAAACTGAAAAAATTGAAAGGGAGCAGGTATCTTGCTGGCTTACATATACGAATAGTAAAACAAAAAAAATAGTTAAAGAAAACCTCCACCGTTCACCTTTATATAGTGGAATGATTGAAGGAACAGGGACTAGATATTGTCCCTCTTTTGAAGATAAGATTGTAAGATTTGCAGAAAAGGAAGCTCACCAGGTTTTTGTTGAACCTATGGGTCTGGGAACACAGGAGATGTATCTTCAAGGTATGTCCAGCAGCTTGCCTGAGGAAGTTCAAATCGAAATGATAAAAACTGTGCCAGGTTTGGAAAATGTATCTATTATGAGAATTGGATATGCAATAGAGTATGATTGTGTAAATCCTGCACAGTTAGATCTTTCACTTGAATTGAGAAACATTGTCGGTTTATTTTGTGCAGGTCAGATTAATGGTAGTTCAGGTTACGAAGAAGCTGCTGCGCAAGGCATTATAGCAGGTATTAACGCTGCAAATAAAGTTAAAGGCAAATCTCCAATAATATTAGACAGATCTCAGGCTTATATAGGAGTTTTAATTGATGATATTGTCACTAAAGGAACCAGGGAACCATACAGAATAATGACTTCTAGGGCTGAATACAGGTTGCTTTTAAGGCAGGATAATGCAGATTTAAGGCTTACACCAATTGGATACGAAATAGGTTTAATTAGTCAAGAACGCTATAATAGATTTCTCAAAAAAACTGAAGAGATTGAAACAGAAATAAATAGGCTAAATAAAACAATAGTACCACCAAGTGAAAAAGTAAATGAATTTTTAAAATCAAAAAATAGTACACTCTTAAAGAGTGGAATAAGGCTTTCAGATTTACTTAAACGACCAGAAATTAATTACGATGAAATGGCTGAGTTAGACGTAAACAGGCCAGACTTAAATTATGCTGTAAGAGAAGAAGTGTCTATATCAATAAAATATGAAGGTTATATTAAAAGGCAGCTTCAGCAGGTTGAACAATTTAAAAAATTGGAAAACAAGAAAATACCTGAGAACATAGATTATGAAAAAGTAAAAAATTTAAGAATAGAAGCAAAGCAAAAGCTAGGAAAAATCTGTCCTATATCTTTAGGTCAGGCTTCAAGAATAGCAGGAGTATCTCCTGCTGATATTTCTGTTCTTTTAATTTATTTGGAGCAGGTCAAAAGGGGACACTCCTCAACATAAAAGAATACTACAATATGGGGACACTCCTCAATGTAAAAGGAATACCTGCTCCTCGGGAGAGGAGTGTCCCCACCAGTAGGAGTGTCCCCTAATAATAAATATAAGGGAAGGTATATTGTGGATAACTCTAATGATAATCATGATTTAAATGCGTTACTTATTAATGGAGCAACAGAATTTGGGATTGATTTGGATTCAGTTCAAGTTGAAAAATTTTTTTCATATATGGAAATTATTAAATCATGGAATGAAAAAATTAATTTAACATCAATTGAAGATGACCATGAAGTTATAATTAAGCATTTTTTAGATTCATTGAGCATTTATCCTTTTATATTAAAGGAATTAATGAGAGGTAAGGACGCTAATGTTAATATAATAGACATAGGTACAGGTGCTGGTTTTCCAGCTATTCCTTTAAAGATTGTGTTGAATGAAACTGATATTACTATGCTTGATTCCATTGATAAAAAAATAAAGTTTCTTGATCAATGTATTTTGTCTCTTGGTTTAAATAAGCTTAGGGCCTTTCATGGCAGGGCAGAAGATTATGCTCATAATAAAGAGCATCGAGAGGTGTACGATATAGCAGTAGCTAGAGCTGTAGCAAATTTACCTGTTTTACTAGAATACTGTCTGCCTTTTGTAAAAAAAGGTGGGATATTTATCGCCATGAAAGGAAGAAGTATTGATGAAGTAATTGGTTCTAAAAAGGCAATAGATATACTTGGAGGAAAGATAGAGGAAATCAAAGAAATAGTATTGCCCTTTTCTGATAATATAAGAAATATAATTATTATAAGAAAGTTTCGACAAACTACAACAAATTATCCTAGAAAAGCTGGAAAACCTTCAAAGATGCCGTTGATATAAATAGTATAATGCGCTAAAATAGCGCATTATAACGAACGATTCTAGTTCTAAAAAAAAGGAATAAAAAGCATTGTGGCGAAGTTATTTACTTATACTAAGTTTAACTATAATTCAACTTAATTAAATAAGCAAAGGATGGTGCCGCTATGTTAGAAAACAGGATGCAAGTGTTAAAAACAACAGAAGCTGATATCACAAAAAACATTGTATACATAAATGTTGACAATATCAGACCTAATCCATACCAACCGAGAAAACATTTTAATAAGTCTGCCCTGGAAGAGCTTTCTGATTCGATAAAACAATACGGAGTGCTTCAACCAATTAATGTTAGAAAAACAAATAATAGTCATTACGAATTAGTGGCTGGAGAAAGAAGGTTAAGAGCAGCAACCATGGCAGGATTAGATAAAATACCAGCAATTATTATTGATGTTGATGATAACGATTCGGCAATACTAGCGCTTATAGAGAATCTTCAGAGAGAAGACTTAAATTACCTTGAGGAAGCAGAAGGATATAATAATCTTATATCAGAACATAACCTTACTCAGGAAGAATTAGCATGTAGAATAGGAAAAAGTCAATCAACTATAGCAAATAAAATACGCCTTCTCAAATTATCGCCTATAATAAAAAAAATACTAATAGATAACAGTTTGACAGAAAGGCATGCAAGGGCATTATTAAAATTGCATGATGAACAGCTTCAATTAAAGGTATTAAAGTTTGTTTGTGAGAAAGGGTTAAACGTGAAGAGGACAGAAGATCTAGTTGAAAAGGTAATACAAAAGTATTCCAGTAGGATAGCCATGAAAAGTAGTGGTAAGAAAATGAATAAAGCAATTAAAGATATGAGAATATTTATTAACACAATAAAACAAGCTATTGATTTAATGAAAAAATCTGGTTTAAATGCGAAAGCTGCTCAATTTGATAGAGGAGAATATTTTGAGTTTGTTGTAAGAGTTCCAAAAGGATAACAAATGAGTTATTAAATGGGGCAGGTTCCACTGTACCCCTGTCCAACATTTCGGGTGCATTTATTTTATATGAATAAAATAAATGCACCCTTTTTTTCATTAAAAGTAGACAGTATAACAAAAGTTTATTAGAATAGATGTAAGAGTAATAATTATACAAGCAATTAAGTTTATATTTTATACTGGTGCATGTGTCGAAATGGTGGGTTAACGATTACCAATTTGGGTAAAATATATAGGTGGAATTAACACTAAAGTAAAAAAAAGAATAGTGTTTGATTATGCAAAGGAGCATGTTTTAGAATGGCAAATGATGAAGAAAGAATTGAACAGAATATTATACCTGTTGATATTGAAACAGAAATGAAAAAGTGTTTCATAGATTATGCTATGAGTGTAATAGCCGACAGAGCACTTCCTGATGTAAGAGATGGTCTTAAGCCAGTCCACAGAAGGATATTATATTCGATGTATTTATTAGGATTTACACCTGATAAACCACATAGAAAGTGTGCAACTACTGTTGGAGAAGTCTTAGGAAAGTTTCATCCACATGGTGATGCTGCTGTTTATGAAAGTCAAGTTAGAATGGCACAGGACTTTTCCTTAAGATATACCCTTGTTGATGGACATGGAAATTTTGGTTCTAGAGATGGCGATTCTCCTGCAGCTATGAGGTATACTGAATCAAGATTGGCTAAGATAGCAATGGAAATGTTAAGAGATATAAATAAAGATACTGTAGATTTTAAACCAAACTTTGATGAGCACGAGATGGAACCAGTTGTTTTGCCTTCGAGATTTCCTAATTTATTAGTAAACGGTTCTTCTGGTATTGCAGTAGGAATGGCTACGAATATACCACCGCATAATTTAGGAGAAGTAGTCGATGGTCTTGTTCAAGTTATAGATGATCCTAGTATTACTATAGATGAGCTGATTAAAACTATTAAAGGTCCTGATTTTCCTACTGCAAGCATAATCATTGGTAGGCAAGGAATCAAAGATGCTTACAGGACAGGGAGAGGGCGTATAGTTGTCCGTGCCGCTACCAGGATTGAAGATATGAATGGTTCAAGGCAACATATAATTGTTTCTGAATTGCCATACCAAGTTAACAAAGCAAGATTAATAGAAAAAATTGCTGAACTTGTAAAAGATAAAAGAATTGAGGGAATATCAGATTTAAGAGATGAATCGGATAGAAATGATCCTGTAAGGATTGTTATTGAGCTAAAGCGTGATGCAAATGCAAATGTTGTTCTAAATCAGTTATACAAAAATACTCAAATGCAAGATACATTTAGTGCTAATATGCTTGCTCTTGTTACTACACCAGAAGGTAAATATGAGCCTAGAGTACTTAATCTAAAGGAAATGTTGGAATATTATATTTTACATCAAAAAGATATTATTAGGCGTAGAACTGCATTTGAGCTTGAAAAGGCAGAAGCATCAGCACACATATTAGAGGGCTTAAAAATAGCAATTGATAATCTTGATGAAGTTATCAGGATTATTAGAACTTCGAAGAATGAAGCCCTAGCTAAAGAGAGACTAATGGAAGCTTTTTCACTTAGTGATAGGCAGACTCAGGCCATAGTGGATATGAGATTAGGAAGACTTACAGCTCTTGAAAGAGAAAAGTTGGAAGCACAATATTTAGATCTTCTTGAAAAAATTAAATATTATAGAGACATTTTAGCTAATGAATATATGGTACTTGATATTATAAAACAGGAACTAATTGAAATTAAATTAAAGTATGCTGATGAAAGAAGAACATCGATTAATATAGATGAAGGTGAAATTGAAGATGAAGATTTAATACAGCAGGAAGAGATAGCTATCACACTAACTCATTTTGGATATATTAAAAGGCTTCCGGCTGATACCTACAGAAGTCAAAAACGTGGAGGTAAAGGTGTACATGGAATTACAACCCGAGAAGAGGATTTTGTAAAAGATCTTCTTATTACATCAACTCATGACCACATCTTATTTTTCACAAACAAAGGAAGAGTATATAGGCTAAAAGGATATCAAATACCAGAGACCGGACGTCAAGCGAGAGGAATGGCAATAGTAAATCTGCTTGAAATTACTCAGGATGAGAGTATTACTGCTGTTATACCAGTATCCGAATACCAAGAAGGGCTATATTTAACTATGGCTACAAAAGAAGGGTTGGTTAAGAAGACAAACTTGATGGAATATGAACACATCAGGCGCGGTGGCCTTGCTGCGGTCAATTTAAGAGAAAATGATGAATTGATAGAAGTTAAGTTAACAGATGGTAAAAGTGATATAATATTAATTACACACAAAGGTATGTCTATAAGATTTAACGAAACAGATGTTCGCCACACGGGAAGAGTATCCCAAGGCGTAAAAGGAATTAGCCTTAGAAAAGATGATTATATTATTAGTATGGGAATCTCCCCGGAAGATGAAGAGGCATGTTTACTTATTGTTACTGAAAACGGATACGGGAAAAGAACTAAACTAGATGAATACAGACCTCAATATAGGGGAGGAAAAGGAGTCAGAACATATAAGATTACTAAAAAAACTGGTAATGTAGCAGGTGCACGTATCGTTAATCAAGATGACGATATATTACTTATTAACACAGATGGAACAATTATCAGAATAAAAGTAAGTGAAATAAATGTATTAGGAAGAGCTACACAGGGAGTCACACTAATGAGGATTGATCAAGAAAGTAAAATAGTTGGATTAGCTAGAGTAGAGGGCAGTTATGAAGATGAAATAGATACTGATGAAGGAATAGAAGCAGATACTGATATAGATACAGATATAGATATAGATACAGATACAGATACAGATACAGATATAGATGAATAAAGGTAGAGGGTATAATTTGATGTAATATTAAGCTATACGCAGCACTTCAACTGCGATAATAAAGTCTCATTCACAGCAAATATGTGAAAGGAGGCTTTATTATTTTTCAAGAAAAAGCTAGGTAAAAACAATATGAAAACAAAGATGAAGTATTCGTGATTATAAAATTGATAACAGAAGAATATAATAGTATTTATGAGGTAAGATGAAACTATTAAAGAAAAAGGTATACTACACAGCTTGATTATGTGCCCTTCTAGGTGCTATATTATAAAAGCTGCTTCAATAGCAGTCGCCGATTCCTGACAGTTATAAGTAATAATTTTCCACAGATAAACGGAAACAAAAGCTATAAAATAAAGTTGGGTAGGTTGGAAAATAAATATTGACAAAAAGAGTTTTAAGTGATATTATGTATAAGCTGCTCAGAAACAGCAGCTCAATATGGACATTGAAAAGTGAACAGTGTAAAAACAAATGACTCGTCAATAAAAATGAGTAATACAATGAGTAATTCAAGGAAAAAATTAGCCAGACAATTGGCTGAAGCTTGGAAGATAACCAACTAGAACAATCTAGAGGAATCTGGAGAGATCTAGAGTTAATAGATTTAACTAGAGGGTTTGATCCTGGCTCAGGACGAACGCTGGCGGCGTGCCTAACACATGCAAG
>ENA-UOOK01005046-UOOK01005046.1-fermentation-metagenome-genome-assembly--contig:-NODE-5046-length-13609-cov-62.075550_pt1 | contig 13609 bp, 10 predicted proteins | sample MGYA00245777_ERZ724023 | MGnify/ENA primary metagenome ERZ724023 (study PRJEB28704, sample SAMN03018312) | fermentation metagenome | biome: anthropogenic terrestrial biome; feature: soil... | reverse complement strand
AAAACAGCGTAACGTTTGGATTTAAAAGCCTTATCCCCAAACCCTATCCGGCGTGGTCAACCGGCGCAACGGTTGCGTTAGAACTTCCCACGGCCAAGTTGGGCGTGTGCACGTGCTAGATGTCCTGCAGCCTGGGCTCCTATAAGGGAGATTTCTCCTGCAAGCACGGCAGAAGCTACAATTTCTGCAAATTTCTTGGAGTTTGTTCCGGGAACATCACCTGCACCTGCAACGCCAAGAATATTCAGGCAGTCTCTCTGGGTTCCAAGGCCAGTACCTCCTCCAACTGTTCCCACTGGCAGGGCAGGCAGAGTAACTGAACAATGAATTTCTTCATATTTTGTAAGTTCCATAGTGGTAATTGCAGTGCTCCCTTCAACAACGTGGGCTGCATCCTGTCCGCAAGCCAGGTAGATGGCAGCAATAATGTTTGCAGCATGGGCATTAAAGCCAAGTGCTCCTGCTCTTGCTGAACCTAACAAGTTTTTGCTGTAGTTCACCTCAAACATGGACTCAGGCGTACATTTCAGAATCTCTTTGACAAGCTCTTTTGGAATAGTAACCTCGGCTACAACCGTTTTACCTCTCCCGAGAATTGTATTTATTGCAGCTGGTTTTTTGTCAATACACATATTTCCTGAAAGAGTAATAGGCTGTGCGCCGAATTCGTCTTCTATGAGATGCATTACTGCATCAGTAGCTATAGTAGCCATGTTCATACCCATGGCGTCCTTTGTATCGTACGAGAACCTGAGGTATACATATGTGCCAGTTACAAAGGGTTTTACGGAAAGCAATTTTCCAAAACGGGTTGTTTTTTCGGCAACGGCCTTCATTTGTTCGAAAATCTCAGGACATTTTACCCATTCATAAAACTCCTTGGCTCGCTCAAGGCTTTCGAGCTTAAAAACAGGCGCTCTGGTCATCTCGTCTTCAAAAACCCTTACATTTGCTCCTCCTGATTTCGTGATAATCGAACAGCCACGGTTTACACTGGCAACAAGAGCTCCTTCGGTTGTAGCAAGCGGGATATAGTATTCGGAATTCGCATATTCACCGTTTACTTTCAGAAGCCCGGCAACTCCGAGGGGAATCTGGACTGCACCTATCATATTTTCAATATTTTTTTTCGTTATGGCTTCTACATCAAGGGAAAAATTTTGGATATGCTCGAACTCGAGTTTTGCAAACTCCTGTATTGCAAGCCGCCTGAGTTTTACTGAAGTTATAGGGTCTGCAAGTTCCTCAATCTTACGAAGCGCAATGTCCCCATCCAGAACCTTTTGTAAGAGAACTTCTTCTTCCTTACTTAATTCATAATCCTGTAAAAACATGAAACCACCTGTTTAGAATTACTTTTTTAGATCATCAAAATTAATTGATAAAATTGCTGAAATATTGACTTCAATATTGATAACGATATTTGGTGTCGATATTGATTTTGATTAGTTATTTAAAGTTGTATAATTATATTAAAATCCATTTTTTATCTTAAATATAGGCATATTGGCATATAATTTGTTCCTTGATGTAATATTTTCTGTAATAATTAAACTGTTTAAAACTCAAAAACTAATGTAAAAAACCCAGTTGGTTCATATATGTTATGAAATTATTTATGAAGACTCCCTTATAAATCTAGGTTTTATAAGAGAATTTGACCTGGTTGATATTCCAGTCAAACTAATTGGGTTAAAGTAATAATTTAATGGAAGAAAATGTTAATTAGAAAAGACTATAACAAAACATAGTATTGGTTAAGGCTACCATTAACCAAATTAATAATCCAATTTTTAGAATTTTTCTGCTCAGAAATTAATAATCAGTTGGTTCTCTTCAGCGTATCTTAGAAAGAGTTCAGCCACGTCTTTCGAGCAGATAAATTCAATTCCAGGAATTAACTCTTCTTTTTTAAGCCCAATCATATCCGAAGCAAGCTGGCAGCATCTGAACTCAACTCCCATGTCGATGCATTCCTGAACAGCGGCGTTATACTTGGGCGATCCTCTTGTTTTATCCTTTTTTGCGAGTAACACTCCCATAGGTCCCCATAGAATTACCTTCACATCGAGCCCCTTACTTCGGTAATATTTCGCAAATTTTAGAGTTTCCTGCGGGCTGGTGCTTTCATACACCATATTTTTGAGCAGCAGTAGTACTTTTTCAATTTTCGTCATAAGAACTCCAGGTCTAAATAATACATTTCTGAAACAGATTACCTAGATGTATATATAGTTTCACATTTGGAAGGAGAGTGTATATTTTTTAACTTTATTTAAATATATTTATTATATTTTTGGAGAATTAGCAAAGTTGGATATCTACGTCTGATTAACAGACTCTATTGCAATGCAAAAACATGTGATTACTTTATCTTTCCAGCTTACCTGAGTTTCTATGGCATGAAAAATTTTTTAAAGTTAGAGGTTAGTTCTAAACATTTAGTTTTTGGGATTCTAGTTTGTAGAAATCCTCAAATTAAGTTAAATAATCTGTGGACTTATCTTCATTTATCATTCTGGGAGTTCTTTCTTAAGTTCTAAAAAATCTTTAAATGATGGTGAAACAGTGTATTCGCGCACTGAAGAGAAAAAGAAAAACAGTATATTCAATCAATGAAAAGAAAAGGAATATGGAAAATTTCAATTCATTATATTGGTTTTACAGTTGATGTGCAGGATTAGTCTTTAGTTGAGGGGTAGTTCAAGTCTTTAATTGAGGGGTAGTTCAAGTCTTTAATTGAGGGGTAGTTCAAGTCTTTAATGAGGGATAGTTCACGATTTTACCTCAAGATTTCATGCCATCAAATGTTCGTAAAACTGTGTGGAAAATAGAAGAAACATCATCCGAATTATATCGGACATTTATGAAAAAAAGGTAAGCAGAAGCTTACCTCACAATTACAACAACCGCATCTTTGACTTTAACCACATCGACCTCCCTGCCACCTGAGATCACTTCTTTTCTTATCTCTACGGTTTCGGGTTCAAGCTCGATTGTTTCGCCTTTTACAGTAACAGTTATTTTTCCAGAAGCTACCTGAGCTTCAAGCGCAACAGGATCTTCTGCCTTGAGCGCTTTCACAACAGCGCCTGCATCTTTCCTGAACCGAGGACCCAGGATTCCCATATTTGGTTTAACTTCCACTGGCACGTATTCAAAGGAAGGAGCCCCTTCCATCAACTCAACTTCCGAGTTTGTAGCGCCTGCAATATCCCCTGTATCGATTTCTGCATTGTAGATCTCAAGCTTTTTCAGGGGGGCGTTAAGTGCCATTCCCAGATCGGATTTGTATCTCCGGACCTCACCTGTGATATCCTTGATCAGTTCTCCTGCAGCTTCAGCTTCATTGTTTATGAAACTCTCATCAACTGCCGGCCAAGCCTGTGTGTGGACACTCTCATTGTTAAATCTGGAATACAGTTCTTCTGCAAAGAAGGGTATAAAGGGGGCAAGCAGAAGTGAGAGGGTTTTCATCGTTTTGTAGAGCACATACTGGGCTGCTTTTCTGCCTTCAGGCTCATCGCCATAAAGCCTGCTTTTTACGAGTTCCAGGTAATTATCAGCAAGGACTTCCCAGGCAAAACCTCTTATAGCCTTGAAAGTCGAATCAAACTGGTACTCATCAAGTTCCTTTGTTGCAGTGTCTATGAGCTTGTTAAGTTTACTCAGTAGCCACCTGTCAATTATAAGAAGAGAGTCCGTGGAGAAGTTCTCGGCATCTTCTGGTCCAAAACCTTTCAGGTGAGACATTGAGAATCGGTAAATACTCCACATCTTCTGAAGGAAACGAGAAGCTGAGACTACGTCTTTCCAGCGGAACATTATGTCCGAACCTGTGGAGCCGCCAACCGCACCCCACTGCCTGAAAGCATCGGCACTGTACTGTGAGGTTACTTCTTCAGGGGAAATAACGTTTCCAAGAGACTTGCTCATCTTGTGTCCATCGGGTCCGAGCACCATACCGTTAATCACTATAGAATCCCAGGGTTTTATTCCTTCAAGAGCAAGGCTTCGCAGGATCGTGTAAAACGCCCAAGTCCTGATGATATCGTGTCCCTGAGGACGGATTTGTGCAGGCAGGCGAAGTTCATGCTCACTTTCCCAGCCTGTGACATGTAATGCTGTAATTGAAGAATCCATCCAGGTATCCAGTACATCGGTTTCAGGCTCAAATTCGGTTGAACCACAGGCGCAGGCTTTCTTAGGAGCAGCTTCATTCGGGTCAATTGGGAGCCAGCTCTCTTCTGCAATCATTATCTCTCCACACTGTTTACAGTACCAGATCGGAATTGGAGTTGCAAAGATCCTCTGTCTGGAGATACACCAGTCCCATTCCATAGTGCCTGTCCAGTTCTGGAGCCTGACTTTCATATATTCAGGATACCAGTTGATTTCATCTGCAGCTTTCAGGATGCCGTCGTTATCGATCTTTACAAACCACTGGGGCTCAGAAAGAATTTCGATCGGGGTATCACATCGCCAGCAGAGCCCAACATTCTGCTCCAGAGGTTTCTGGTCATAAAGGAAATCTGCAGCTTTAAGGTCAGAAGTGACAGCTTCTCTGCATTCGTCAATGCTCATGCCTTCATATTTGCCTGCCACTTTTGTCATCTTGCCCTGCTTGTCAATGGCTTTTACAAGAGGAAGTTCGTATTCCATCCACCAGCGTACGTCCTGCTTGTCTCCGAAAGTACAGATCATTACAGCACCTGTACCAAACTCAGGCTGAACATCCTCATCAGCAATCAAAGTCACTTTCTGACCAAAAAGCGGTACCGTAATCTCCTGTCCGATATACTGGCTGTAACGCTTATCCTCTGGGTTTACTGCAACTGCAACACAGGCTGCCATAAGTTCAGGTCTGGTGGTTGCAATATCGACCTTGTCAAAGTGGACAAAATTAAGTTTTGTTTGCCTTGTTTCATACTCTACTTCTGCAAAAGCAATGGCAGTTTCACATCGGGGACACCAGTTGACTGGATGTTCTTCGTGATAGATTTGCTCGTTATTGTACATCCTGACAAAGGATTTCTGCGTTTTTACAAAGTATGAGGGGTCCATGGTAACGAATTCGTTGCTCCAGTCAACGGAAAAACCCAGGCGCAGCATTGTATTGCGCATCTTTTCGATATTTCCTACAGTCAGTTCCCTGCACATCCTGCGGAACTCGGCACGCGGAACCTGATTTTTCGTTATCCCGTGAATCTCTTCAACCTTGACTTCGGTTGGCAGGCCATGACAGTCCCAGCCCTGGGGGAACATCACATTGTACCCGCGCATACGTTTGTATCGGGCAACAAAGTCAATATAGCACCAGTTAAGCGCATTTCCGATATGGAAATTACCTGTAGGATAGGGAGGTGGGGTGTCAATTATATATTGAGGACGAGTATCTTCTCCCCAGTTGAAATGGTACATGGAGAGGTTCCACTTCTCCATCCATTTTTCCTCAACCTCGTTTGCATTATATTCTTTCGGAATTTCTGATTCTGTCATAAGTTTGCTCCGTGTAGTCTACGATTGGAAAAATAGTGTAAGATTTTCTTGGGGTTTAGAGTGCTTGTGATTATTTAAATATATATGGTTTTAGATGAAGTGTAAACTCTTGGTGTTCAACGCCTATCTGAAGTTGAATTTATTTTCTTCTAGCTTTGCCTTTTCTCTGGAAAAACAACCTGCATGTGACCAGTCGAAGGTTCAGCCAAAAAGAGTATAACAGGTAGATAAATTCAGATATAGTTAAAACTACAGATAGATAAATTCAGATATAATTAAAACTCAACTGGAATAAAATTTTTCTATCTCTCTATAGGTTCTTTTTCTACCTTTCTATTATCTGTTTTTTATGCGTATTTCCATGCCTCCCAGATGTGCATTGCGTTCATTCCCAGGCTCTGCGGTGGGTAAATATCGTTTTCGGGTGTGTCGCCGATTGAGAGCACTTCCCAGGGTTCAAGCCCAAGCCTGTCAAGAGCCAGCTTAAAGAGCCTGGTGTCAGGTTTTTTGGTACGGTGATCGGAAGACATAATTGTAAAATTAAAGCGCTCATATAGTCCCAGGAAGCGCAGTTCCTGTTCAGTAAAGACTCTCTGGGCATTGGAAACAATACATTTTGGAACATTTCGGTACTTGTCAAGCAGGCGCAAACTCTGGGGATAAGCTTCAAGCTTTCTTAAGGAGGCAGTCCTGAAAGTTTTGGCAGCTTCAATCCCGAGCCAGAAAGGATCAATTTCCCTGAAAGCGTTCTCGGCACAGATTTCTGCAAAAATCTCTTCTATACGGATATCCGGGTGCGGCTGGCCTGAATTTCCAAGCCTATTTATTACTTTCCACCTGTACTCTTCTCTGAGTCGGTCTGGTTCAATTCTAACTCCCTGGTAAAGTAGCCACCTGCTCAGCCTTTCGTTTGTTTTCCAGCTTTTTTCATCAGTCCTAATGTCAATAAGGGTTTTGTAACAGTCAAAGATTAAACCTTTTATCTTTCCGTTCTGGAGCATAGGGATTCTCCTTTTGTTTTTCCGGATATTTTAGAAATTTTCGGGCTTCAATATCTCTGGTATCTATAATCTCAGCTTCAGTAGTCGCTAGATAATGGTCATTATATATAGATTTTATGTAAATATCTATATACTTGACAAATAGCGATATATAGATTTTAATTCTATAGAAATTTAATTCGGGCAAGATCAGTATTTAAACTAAGAAGTAAAGAATTCTAATAAAATTCTAATAAAAAAGAAAAAATATAAAATAAGGTTTTTGAAGATTTACGGCTTTCTTGAGGAGAGTTCAATAGTTTTTATGTCAATCAGTCCGTCAAACCGAAGTGTTTCCATGCTTCTTCGATATGCATGGCGCTCATCCCTAGTTCTCTGGCAGGTAAGATCTCGTTTTCGTAAGAGTCTCCTATTGACATGACACACTTGGGTTCGAGTTCAAACCCCATCTTTTCAAGCGCGGTCATAAAAAGTCTGAGGTCTGGTTTCTTGTACCTAACATCCGATGAAAAGATTACAAAGTCAAAATAGTCGTAGAGCCCGAGGAATCGGAGCTCCAGTTCAGAGAAAACCCTTTGCCCATTAGAGATTATACATATTGGGAGGTTTATGCAGTGTTCGATTAATTTTATGCTTTGAGGAAAAGCCCTAAGTTTCCGTATAGAAGCCGTTCGAAAAACCCTCGAAGTCTCAATCCCAAGTTGCTTCTCATCAATTTTCCAGATCGAATGTTCCTTGCAGATTTCGGCAAAGATTTCTTCTACCCTGATTTCTGGATATATTTCCTCAGACTGCTCCATCTTGTTTCTTGCTTTAAACATATAAGTGTCCCAGAGTTTTTTTGGCTCTATTTTCACACCCTGATAAGCAAGCCACCTGCTCAGGACCTCGTACGTTTCTATCCTATTTTCGTCAGTATCAATATCGATAAGGGTCTGATAACAGTCAAAGATAATTCCTTTTATATGGCAGCTCTCAAATTCACATCCCTTACCCGCCGCAGGATTGTTCGGAAGTGTGATCTTACTCTTATTTGCTTCAGGTCTATAATTCTCAGACACGCTCTTTCCTCCCTTACCCCTTTTACTTAAGCTACTACTTAATTGCCTTTTATCTATAATTATCCTGCCATTAAATATTCACTTATTAATCGCCTTTAAACAATTTCGTTATTAATTCTATTCTGACGCTCACTTATTAATTGCCTTTAAACAATTTCTTACTCATTCTATTCTGACGCTCATTCATTAATTGCCTTTAAACAATTTCTTATCACTCATTTTTAACACTCACTTATTAATCGCCTTTAAACATTCACCTGCTTCTTTGATGAGGTAATTTCTATAGTCTCCTTCGTGAAGCCGTGCTGAGCGAAGAAGTCCTATACTCATGAAAAAAGGCAAAATTCTGGTAACATAGTTAAAATCCTTTTCATCCCTGCTGTATTCCCAGAGAAAGTGCCCTATATATGGCTCGGCTTTCCACCCTCCTCCTCTGTGTAGTTCAAACTCATTTTTGAGTTCTGCAGCAAGAATCCCTAGATCTCTGACAGGATGCGCATGGAGCCAGGAACTTTCAAAATCAAGGGCATAGGGCTCATCTTTGTAAAAAATATAATTAGAAGGGGTTACATCTCTGTGAACCATACAGCCGTGTTCTCGATTGAGCAGGGAGCTGTACCACCATTGCCCAAGCAGTTTATTGAAACTTTCTCTGGTAGCGTGATCCAGATTCAGGTGATCCAGCACTTCATGATAATTTCTGAATTCGTTTTTCTTATTGTAAAAAGATTTTGTATTTTCATGGAGCTGTCTGAGCACGTGGGCGATTTTAGTAAGTTTTTCATAAAGGTTTTCCTGGTGGTCAAAGTAAGAGGCCAAAGATCTTCCAGGTATATATTCGGTAACAAGGACGCAATTGAACTTTTTATTGATCGCAAGAGGTTTTGCTACATTTATTGTGGTTGCAGCTTTTTTGAGGTTCCGGTATTCATTCATCATACCTTTATAAGGGTTATAATCTTTCAGCCGGCCGGTAGGTTCGGCAAAAAATTTCGCCATCACGCTGAGATTCTCACCCTCAAATTGATATCTACAGACCGTGTGAGAGGAATTGTACTTAAAAACGTTAACAGAACATTTTTTATTCCGCAACCTGTGCCTGACAACTTCTTCAACAAGCCAGTCCCTGAAAGGGTCTCCAGGGCTTAAAGTATTGACATGGCGAGGTGCCACTTAACTTACCCCCACTTTTCTAGAAATATTCCCACAGTTATATATAATAATTCGATAGCTGTATGTTTTTCCTCGAAGTTGCTCTCATCTCAAAGTTAATTTTTCAATAAAGCAGCTCCCAGTCTTACATTTTGATTCTGCAATACTGGCAACGGTTATACTATGTTTAAATCTATTATATTGTTATTGGTGTTTAAACTGTAAGGAGTAAGTTTTCTATTTAGGTTCAGGCCGCCGTTTTATGAGGAATCCATTGGCCAGTGTTGATTTCAAAGCCCTGTTTTGTCTCTGTAGTCTGGAATCAATGTATTGCCTGATCTCCTGGTGTTTTTCTATTACCGATCCTTCTTTTCTCTTTCCTTGTCTGCTAGTTAAAGCGAGAAAAGGTTTAAAGGAAGTATTTTTAATTCTGCAGGATAAATTACTGGGGTAGGTGAACTGGATATGAGAATAGCAGTCTGCGGGAAAGGAGGAAGCGGAAAAAGTACGATTTCAGCTCTTCTTGCAAAGGAAATGGCAAAAACGAAAAATGTACTTGTACTTGACATTGACGAGTCCAATTATGGGCTGCACAGCCAGTTAGGAATGGCAGCTCCACGGGACCTTATGGAATATTTCGGGGGAAAGAAGAGCTTTAAAGAAAAGCAGAGGGCTCCGAAAACCACCCAGTTCTGGGGGCTTGCAGCCAATGGGGATACTTCAGGGCAGCCTAGGCAACTAATGCAACAGCAGTCCCGGTTTTTTAAAAACAGGTGGAGTTTTTCCGACCTCCCGCAGGAATTTGTGGAGGAAAAGGAAGGGGTCAAGCTGATGGCGGTTGGCAAAATCCATGATTTTGGGGAGGGCTGTGCCTGTCCCATGGGAGTTCTGACAAGAGAGTTTCTTGAAAACCTTGACCTGGGAAAAGATGACGTTGTAATCGTGGATACCGAAGCTGGTACTGAACACTTCGGGCGGGGGGTTGATAAGGATTTTGACCTCATTCTTGTGATTGTAGACCCTTCTTACGAATCCCTTAGGTTGTCTAAAAAGTTTGATGAGTTTGGCGCTCAATGCGGGTGCAGGGTTTATTTTGTGCTTAATAAAGTTGAGCCAGATATAAGGGAAGAGATGCTGGCTTCTGTAAATTGTGTGAATGTTGTGGCTGAAATCCCGGAAAAAAGGGAGATTTTTAAAGCGTCCCTTAAAGGCGAAGAGCTTGATTTCGAACTGGATGAGATCAAAAAACTTGCAACGTTCGTGGGGAAAATTGAGTTATTGGAATATTGAGACATTTATCCATAAGCCGGGCAGTAAGCGAACTATTTTTGGTTCCGTTACACCCTTTTATTTTGTAAATATTTCGATCCGTCAACCAGGCAAGTTCGCGCATGGATTCTGGCTTTTCCTCCTGAATTTTCATTAGAAAAGCTTTCATTCTAAAGGACATTTCATTAGAAAACCCGATTTTAACTCTATTTTCAGTTTTTGTCAAAACTATAAACTCGACTGTTATCATTTTTCTTGCCTGTTAACTGATAGCAAAAGAGGAATACTTCAGAGCACTTATCCGAAAGTATATTATTGATCGTGTTATTTCAATAATGAAAAGTTTACCTGATCTCGGACAGCACATTTATTTGCCGGGCTGTTCTTACTGAGCTTCAAACCTGATTCAACTTCAAATCTTATTGGATTTCAAATCTTATTGGATTTCAAATTACCTGTATCATTTGAAAAAATAATGAATTCGCTAATGCAAATAAACAAAAATATGTTTAATCTGTTATCTTATGGGATTTTTCCTGTGTAAATGTGGAGACAATAGTTATGACAATGCGTGAGTACATGCTTGGAAACGTGGCAATTGCCCGCGGGCTTCTTGAAGGCGGCGTGCAGGTTATTGCAGGGTATCCCGGAACTCCATCTTCGGAGATTATAGATACCCTTGCAAGCCGGGAAGCCCGGGATTACCATATTGAATGGTCGGTTAACGAAAAAGTTGCAATGGAGGTTGCAGTTGGAGCTGCCTGGACAGGCGTGCGCTCTGTGGTGACAATGAAGCATGTCGGGCTAAATGTTGCAGCCGATCCTTTTATGACGCTTGCATATGCAGGGACGAAAGGAGGGCTAATTGCAATCGTTGCTGATGATCCCTCATGCCACTCTTCCCAGAATGAGCAGGATACTAGGCGTTATTCCCAGTTTGCCCTTATGCCCTGTTTTGATCCCTCAACTCCCCAGGAAGCAAAGGATATGCTGCCCTATGCTTTTGAGTTTTCTGAAAAGTTCGAAGTCCCTGTAATCTTCAGGCCCACAACCAGGATTTCGCATGGGAAGTCGGATATTGAACTTGGAGAGATTCCTGTAGAAAAGCCTGCTCCGCATTTTGAAAAACTTCTGGACCGCTGGGTCATGCTTCCAAAAAATGCCCGCTCACGCCATACTCATCTTCTTTCTATCCAGCAGCCAATTGAGGACGCACTCGCCGAATCTCCCTGGAACTCCCTTGAAATCGAGCCTGGGGCAAAGTTAGGGGTTATTGGGGCGGGAATCGCATCTGTCTATGCAAAAGAGGCACTTGTGGAACTTGGGCTTGAAGCTTCTTTCCTTAAAATCGGAACCTATCCTGTTCCGAGAAAGCTGATTCTTGAGCTGCTTGAAACCGTGGATGCTGTGCTTGTGTTCGAGGAACTTGAGCCTGTAGTAGAAGAACAGGTAAGGATGATTGCACAGGAAGCTGGGCTTGAGGTTTCAGTGCTTGGGAAAATCAATGGTTTTGTGCCAAGGGAAGGGGAACTGGATGTAAGTGCCTTCCTTGAGACTCTTAAGAAAACCTTTGACCTTGAGATAGAACCCGAACCTCCAGGCACAGCTCTTGAGCTTGCTCCCCGCCCGCCTGCGCTCTGTGCAGGCTGCTCCCATAGGGCAACTTTTTACTCCATGAAAAAGGTTTTTGGAAAGGATGCGATTTACCCAAGTGATATTGGCTGTTATACCCTTGGGATTCAGAGCGGGACTGTTGAAACCACACTTTGTATGGGCTCAAGCATCAGCATTGCCTCAGGACTTTACCATGCAGGAGAAAAACGCCCTATCTGCTGTTCCATAGGAGACTCGACCTTTTTCCATACAGGCATGAACTCGCTCCTGAATGCAATTTTCAATAAGGCAAATATCACGGTTACCATTCTGGACAATCGGATTACAGCCATGACCGGGCACCAGCCAAATCCTGGTGTAGGATTTACGGTGACAGGAGAGCCAACCGTACAGGTTTCGCTTGCTGAACTTTGCAAGGCAATGGGGGCTGGATTTGTATCCGTTGTTGATCCATACCAGCTTGAAGAAACCCAGGAAGCGTTTAAGGCAGCAAAGGAATTTGAAGGGGTAGCTGTGGTTATTGCCAGGCAGCCCTGCGTGATTTCAGGAAAAAGGGCAGGCATACGCAGGGTCCCGTATCTTGTTGACTCTGAAAAATGTGAAGGCTGCAAGCAGTGTTTGAAGTTTGGCTGCCCTGCAATTGAGTTTAACGGGGAAAACAAATGTGCTGTGATTACAGCACTTTGCAGCGGGTGCGGGGTCTGTGCCCAGATCTGCAAATTTGAGGCTATCCAGGAGGTGAAACGATGAGCCAGGCTGAACAGAAGAAATTCGATCTCCTTATTACAGGAGTAGGAGGACAGGGGGCAATCCTTGCCTCAGACATTATCGGAAAAGCTGCAGTTACAGCAGGGTTATCAGTGCGGGCTGCAGAGACTCATGGCATGGCCCAGCGTGGAGGCTCGGTTGTAAACCATATCCGAATCGGGGAAGATTACGGGTCCATGATCCCGAAAAAAGGTGCAGATCTTATGCTTGCCCTTGAGCCTATGGAGGCGGTCAGGTACCTGGATTTCCTGAAGGACGGCGGAATAATTATAGTAAACACGCAGCCCGTAGTTCCTGTAACTGTAACCTCGGGCCTTGCAGAATATCCAGAGGTCTTGGACATTCTTAAAGTTCTTTCTGAAAAATACGTAGTCAAAGCCTTCAATGCCAATGAACTGGCGTTTGAAGCCGGGAACAGGCTTGCAATGAATGTCGTAATGGTAGGCGCAGTCTCAAGTTATCTGCCGATTCCAAAAGAAATTTTGGTTGAAAGCGTTAAAGCCCTTGTCCCACAGAAAACAATTGAAGTGAACCTCAGAGCTTTTGAGATGGGAAGGCAAAAAGTAGAGGAAAGCTAAGATTGAAGAAATCTAGAGCTTTCCTTTTTTTCATTGCCTACGCTCATATAAAGACTTATTACGAGCTAGTTTTAAATATCCTTATTTTACACACCTATATAAATACATGGCTCTGTAGAAATCCTCTAAATTCTGTTATTACCCATAAATTTATAAAAATAAAATTGTAAAAATGCTCCTTATTTTTTGTCCCATAAAAAACGAGGAGCGTTCCATATTGTCATCAAATAAGTATATTAATTTTCTCGATCTCAGTCTTAAAATGGTTCAGTCTTCCAGACTGAACCTTTACTCATGTAAATATTCTAAACGCATTTATACCCAACATCAACCTCTTGTTCTTGCTTTACTGAAAGAGTATATAAGTACAGATTATCGAAATTTTATAGAACTTGTTGACCTCATGAGCAATATAAAGGAAAAAATTGACCTTGATAAGGTTCCTCATTACACTACTCTTCAAAAGTTAGTGTCCAGAATCCCTTCATCATTATTCAACATAATGTTGTCAGGAACTCTAAAGCTATTTTACTCACATGGAGAAAATGCTTCTGTCACAGCAATTGATGCAACCGGGTTTACGAGTTCATATCCAGGTCATTATTATTCTCGAAGAACAGGGAAGCTCCTTCGGAGCTTCCTGAAAACTTCAATAGCAGTAGATACG
>ENA-UOOK01005043-UOOK01005043.1-fermentation-metagenome-genome-assembly--contig:-NODE-5043-length-13613-cov-10.199366_pt1 | contig 13613 bp, 10 predicted proteins | sample MGYA00245777_ERZ724023 | MGnify/ENA primary metagenome ERZ724023 (study PRJEB28704, sample SAMN03018312) | fermentation metagenome | biome: anthropogenic terrestrial biome; feature: soil... | reverse complement strand
AATTATCCTAAACCCGATGACAAATTGAAAATTGTCTTCTTTGCTTCATTATCTCCAGAGCAAACTCCTGGCTTCAACTATAATTTTATATCTTGAGTTTTTCTTAATTTAGTTTAGTAATTGTATCGTAATTTTCATCGAAATCAGTACCAGTTTTCGACGTTGTATATAACCAGCAGGGCTTTTGGCCAATTTCATGATGGCTTTTAATCACCACCTTACGTCGTTCTAGTTCCAGTATCACAGTTGAGAATCCTATCTAGATAATAATTCATATAAACAAGGGACCTTTATCCCCAATTATAGTAGATATATTGACAAATTGGTAATCGCAGGATATAGTTGATGTAAAGTAGATAGAAGTAAAAAGGCAAACCTGTCGAAAGACAGGGACGCAAAGCATAGAAGTCTAAGGCAATAACGCTATGACCGTTCAGCTGCAAAATAAATTTTAATTATTTTGCAGCTTTTTTTAATCGAATACGACCAACAATCAGTTAGTCACAACAACCTTTTAAGGGGGCAAGTTGTTTCTATATATAAAATTATTAATAACAGGGCAAAGAAAGGAGGTGTAATTTAGACAAATGATTATTGATAATTTGTTAAAACCCAATAAAAATGGTAATAAAGAACCAAAAATATTGAAGAAAGGAGGACAAATCATGAATAAGATTTCTAAAACCTTAGTTGCTATGACACTAATTATAGTTTTTTCTATGGTTTTTACTGTTTCTGCATATGCTGCGATAAGTGTAGAAAGTAAAACAAATGCGATGGATTTAGTAAACCACCTGTTGTCATCAGAGGAAGATTTGAACGTTTCAAATGCGACATTACGTGGCAAAGCAGGTATATTTACTGGTGGCAATGGTATATTTGGTTTTGACAGCGGGATAGTGTTAAGCACAGGAGCTATATCTAATATAAAAGGGCCCAATAATTTGGATCAGGTAACTGTTAACAATGGAACAGGTGGAGATTCAGATTTAGCAACATTAATACCCCAAGCCCAATTATTTGATGCTACAGTATTGGAATTTGATTTTGTTCCAAACACCGATGAAATTATATTTGAATATCAGTTTGCATCAGATGAGTATAACGAGTGGATTGGTAGTAAATATAATGATGTTTTTGGTTTTTTCCTAAACGGAGATAACATAGCATTGATACCTGAAACTGACACAGCTGTTTCAATTAACACTGTAAATGTAATTGCAAATTCTGAATATTACATAAACAATGACCCTTTTAAATATTATTTCGGTACTTTTGACGAAAGTAATTACTTAGTACCTAATAACCAATTATTAAATACACAAATGGATGGTATGACTGTTAAACTGACTGCAAAAGCAAATGTTAATATAGGGCAAACAAATCATATTAAACTTGCCATAGCCGATGTTTCAGATCGTAAATGGGATTCGAATGTATTGATAAGAGCAGGAAGCTTTACGCCTGCGGTAACCATAAACTATAGATCATCAGATGAGGTAATGGGAACTGTATCACCGGTGAGTGAGACTATTGGAAAGACTTCCGGAGTTGCTCAAGGCTCAACCGCAACAGCTAATCCTGGATATGAATTTGTAAGCTGGACTAACGAAGAAGGAAATATAGTAAGTTCAAACGAAAAGTATATACCTCCAAAAGTACATGGTTCAAATGTAGCAGCAACCTACTATGCAAACTTCATACCAAGAGCAGACTTAAGTTACAGTGTAGAATACTACTATGATGAAGTAATAGATTCAACAAAGACAGATACATTCGGCAATCAAACCTTTGGAACTGAAATTAACACATACACAGACAAGGCAATTGACGGATATGTATTAGACAGAGTTGAAACTATACCGATGACGGTAGGAACCGGAAGCAATGTAATAAAAGTATACTATGAAAAAGACAGTGACGCTACAATAGAAATTCCAGTTTCCAAACAATGGATTGATGATCAGTCTGAAGTTGCAGTATTTTCCTTATCAGACTCATTATCAGGAAGACCGTCAAGTATAACTTTACGCTTGCTTGATGAAGATGGTAAAGTAGTAGATACAATTACTTTGACGGAAGAAGAAGGTTGGCGGGGTTCATTTGAGGTACCGATGTATGATGGGAACAATCAAGTAATTAACTATTCAGGTTATACGGTTGAAGAGGAAACATTGGATGATTATATTTCTGTAGTGCTTGGCGATATTATTGAAAATGAGTATAGTGATGGCTTCAGCGTTTTCAACATTGAAGCAATTCATGTGCCTGTAGAAAAGGTATGGGAAGGTCCTGTAGGTGAAGAGGTAACAGTAGAGTTATTAAATCCTAATTTAGAATCAACAGGTCATGAACTTACTTTAAATGAAGACAATAATTGGACCGATTCATTCAAACTTCCAAAATATGAAATTATTGATGGTTGGTGGGACAAATCTACAATTGACTACTCAAACTATACAGTAACTGAATTTGATATGGAAGGTTATGAATCCCAAGCAACAGGAAGTGTTTACTTAGACAATAGCGATGAGGTTAATGGATTTGTGGTTATCAACACAGCAATGAATGTAGAATACACCATAAATTATCTTGAATTAGGAACAGATTTTCCGGTAGCGGATTCTGTTACAAAGACAGGTATCTATGGCAACAAGGTTACAGAATATGCTGTTGAAGTTGAAGGCTACAACAAGGTAGGTCAGACTGTGAAGTCTATAGATAAATTGCATATTGAAAACAATGTAATTAATTTCTATTATTCACAACAAGATGTTTATGAATCTGACTATTATCAAGTGAATTGGTTCTATGAAACCGGTTATAATACCGATGATTATAATGATAGATATGAATTAAGCGGTGAAGGAACACCACAATCAATTCAATATTATGTAAATTTACATTATGACAGCGGATACACGTATAGAACCGATAAAACCAAAACTTGGACCGAAGATAAAGAGGTTATTATCAATGTAGATGTTACATCAGGAACGGCAATAACCGGGTCAGCATTGACGGGAACAGCAATAAAGATTGAAACTACAACATTCATTGAGCTGTACTATGACAGAAACAGACCTTCAACACCAGACAGACCGGATAGGCCTGTAATAATTCCCGATCCCGAACCACCGTTGGCAGAGTTAGAGAAATTTGATCACTTCGCATATGTAATTGGTTATCCTGAAGGGGATGTAAGACCTTTGAATAACATTACGAGAGAAGAAGTGGCAATGATTTTCTACAGATTGCTGACTGATGACAGCAGGAATCAACTGCTCAGTGATGTGAATCCATTCACTGATATGGATCAGCATCATGCTTGGTCTAACCGTGCAGTGTCAACACTGTACAATGCAGGTATAATTGCAGGTTACCCGGACGGAACATTCAGACCGTCAGATCCGATCACGAGGGCAGAATTTGCAACTATTGCAGCTAAATTCGATAAATTAGAGTCAGGAAGTACAAGTAAATTTACGGATATATTTGGACATTGGGCAGAGAAGTATATTACTTCTTCAGAAGTCAAGGGATGGATTAAAGGTTACCCAGACATGACATTTAAACCTGAACAAGATATTAGAAGAGCTGAAGCAATGACATTGATTAATAATGTTCTTGAAAGATTAGTTCCTGAAGAAAATATACATCCGGATGCTATGTTCTGGCCGGATAATCCTAAAGAAGAATGGTACTTCGAAGCTGTAATGGAAGCAACCAACAGTCATGATTATGTATATGAGGATGACGGAGATGAACTTTGGACGGGAATGAAACCAAATAAAGTATGGCCGTAAAAAGTAAAACCATGGAAGAAATGATAGAAAGATTAAAGCATAATATTTTTGATTAGCTATATGAAATACGCGATGATATTCATAAATCGCGTATTTTTTTTATTTTTGACTACATGTTATGACAAAATATTTCTATGAAGTCATTTATAATGGGGACTAGATTGAAAAAGATGAGATCCTTCGCTGCGCTCAGGATGACATTGCAGACGGCGGCAGGATGACATTATGGAGTGTTGGGGATGGTTTATTATGTTGAATATGTCTTTGTTGAAAATTTCATCATAGATTTTATTTTGCTGTTTATTACAGGGAAACTTATTAAAAGGGTAATAATATTCAAAAGACTTATTATTGCATCATTAGTAGGCTCATTGTATGTTATATTAACCTTTTACATCGGAAGGGAGTTTATGGCCTTCTTCATTGTAAAATTCAGCATTTCCGTATTGATGATAATAATAGCATTTGATTCCAAAGGCATATTAACAAATATCAGGGTAATAATTTGTTTTTACATTACTTCATTGATAATGGTGGGAATTATTTCTGCTTTATACTATCTTACTTATGATAAATTGACCGTGAATGCAATTATCATGTCCATATTTACAGGGTATGCAGCATTGCATTTCTTTTTTAAAGAAATTAAAGACAGAATTAATAGACATAATTATAAAAGAACTGTGAATGTCAGTATTGGCAATAGCTCAAAGACATTCAGAGGGTACATTGATACGGGCAATGAATTGACAGATCCAATGACCGGAAAACATGTCATGGTTGTGAATATTGATTGCATAAAGGATATTTTGGGGGATGAGCTATGTAACAAAATTATGGAATTTTACGATAATAAATGCTATGAAAGCTTATTTGATGAAAATAACAGTATTATTTTAAGAATTATTAAATACAATACTATCAGCAACAGCGGTGAAAACATGGTCTGCATAGTGCCGGATGAAATTGAAATAATAAATAACAATAACAGTATTTTTATTGATGCAATTATAGGTATACATCCTAAAAGAATCAGCATGGATGATTATGATGCACTTTTGTTTAAAAAATTACTTGATTGGGAGATGGAGACGGAGAATGAGTATGTTGATGTATGTTAAAGCTTTCTTCAAAAAAATATTTAACTTTATAATAGATAAGCTCGGTATAGTTAAGGATATTTTCTATATCGGAGGAAGCGATACATTGCCTCCACCCTTGACACAGGAGGAAGAAAAGGAAATAATAAGCAGACTTAAAGATTCAAATGAAGCTAAAACAATTTTAATCGAGCATAATTTAAGGCTTGTTGTGTATCTTGCCAAAAAATTTGAGTCTACGGGGATAAATGTGGAGGATTTGATTTCCATTGGAACCATCGGATTAATTAAAGCAGTGAATACATTTAAGGCAGAGAAAAATATAAAGCTTGCAACTTATGCTTCAAAGTGCATTGAAAATGAAATATTAATGCATTTAAGGCGGGTGGGCAAAACCAAGACGGAAATATCATTAGATGAGCCTTTGAATATTGATTGGGACGGGAATGAGCTTTTGCTGTCTGATATATTAGGTACGGAAGAGGATGTTGTGTTTCGTGACATGGAAAATGAAGTGGATTTATGCCTGCTGAATGATTCAATTCAAAAATTAAATAAAAGAGAATATATGATTATGAAATTAAGGTTCGGCCTTAACAACACCAAGAGCTTCACGCAGAAGGAAGTAGCTGATATGCTTGGAATTTCACAGTCTTACATTTCTCGGCTGGAAAAAAAGATACTAAATAGACTAAAAAAGGATATTAACAAAGCTGTATAAAAAGATAAAGTCGAGGATATAATTTTAAAGGGGGATAATTTCTTTAAAGGGGAAAAACGACGATGATAAACAAAGTAGTTATATGTGGCGTTAATACTTCTCAGCTGCCCACTATAAAGACATCAGAAATGAGAGGTATGATTAAAAAAATCCAAGAAGGTGATACTGAGCTTAGAGAGCAGTTCATTAAAGGAAATTTAAGACTTGTTCTCAGCGTAATTCAAAGATTTAATTCAAGAAATGAGCCTGTTGACGATTTGTTTCAAATTGGATGCGTCGGATTGATAAAGGCTATTGATAATTTTGACTTATCCTTAGATGTAAAGTTTTCTACTTATGCTGTCCCAATGATAATCGGGGAAATCAGAAGATATTTAAGAGACAATAATTCCATAAGGGTATCAAGGTCAATGAAGGATACTGCATACAAGGCATTGCAGGTAAGGGAAAGATTGACGGCAAGCAATTCACAGGAGCCCACAATTGCTGAAATTGCAAAAGAGGTTGGAGTTGACAAGGAAGAAATCATATTTGCCTTGGAGTCTATACAAGAGCCCATATCGTTGTTTGAACCTATTTACAATGACGGGGGAGATGCTCTTTACGTTGTAGACCAGGTAAAGGATGAAAAGAATATAGATGAAAAATGGATAGAAAAAATAACCTTGGAAGACAGCATAAATAACCTGTCGGAAAGGGAAAAGCAAATTGTGGATATGCGTTTTTATAAAGGGAAAACTCAAATGGAGGTAGCGGATGAAATCGGGATTTCCCAAGCACAGGTATCCCGCCTCGAAAAATCCGCACTAAATCAGTTAAAGAAAGGATTCAAAACCTCATAACATATGTTATACTGAGCCCGCTTTTGTTTAGAATTTGGGGACGGACCTTGAAATTTCTGACATTGATAATAAATTGTATGGGAACGCAAGTGCGTTCCTTTTTGTATGTTTGAGCTCCACCACCCAATTGAATTAAAAGTACTACGCTTGAGTTATCCACTATCAACTAATTGTATTGTTGTCAATAGAAAGTTTAACCTAACAGTAGTATGCTTGTATATTATCTTTTTTAAATACAGTAATCTTGTAGCTGTGCTTACATAAATGGACATATCCGGTTTTAAGTTCTTCCTTTTATTTAAAGTATTCTTGTAGTGATGCTCCTCTACAAGATTAAGACGGATATTCTTAAACTGCTCAAAATTTCAATTTTTGTGTGTTTTAAACCTGTAAAACAGGCTAATTAGTTCTTGCTATGCTCAAAATTTCAAGTTCTGTGTGTTTTTTGATGTATGTATCCCCGAATATCCACACAAAAGTTGAAATTTTGAGCATAATTCATGGGAAAACTGCTATTTGCTTAAATTTACTTACACAAAAGTTGAAATTTTGAGCACGACAAACCTTAAGAACTAATTTTTTGATAGAACAGCACATTTCAATAAACAACCAACCGTTACTGCAGCTGCAATTGCACCTATATTTCAATAAAACGGCACATTTCAAAACCCATAAAACATAATAAATCTAGCATTCATGCTTTTATTGGAGCAACGATTCTTTGTAATAAAGATTTTGATATATTTACCATAAAAACAACCGCCTTTTCATTATACAGCACATTATTTGAAATTTAGACATATTAAGTTTCACATGCTCTGCAAATTGCATTTTATCCCAATTATAATGATATAATACTTGATGTTTTACAAAACTCAAAGTATAATTTTTATATGAAAGAATATATGAGTAATTTTTCGGCTGCTTCATTTTGGGATATCCCGTGCCTTGAAACCGTGCTTGATACAGAAATTGATAAAACAAGCAAGGTTAGTTTTAATGTTTCCAACCAAAGTGCAAGGTTCCTTAAAAAAGATAAAATAGTCCATTTATGTGAAGTTGCGTTGCCTACGAATGCAGTAGTATCGAAAAATGGGACAATGGTTGCGTCACCGGAATTGGTGTTTCTACAGCTTGCGTGTAAATTAGATATACATCGACTCATATTGCTTGGTTTGCAGCTTTGTTCGCATCCGCCGGGAAACCCTTCTGAGGCAATTACAACTAAGCATAAACTCAAATCCTTTCTTGCAAAAACACCTGGTCACCATGGTCACCGCAAAGCTTTGCGAGCAGTAAAATATATAGAAGACGGCTCCGCTTCCGTAATGGAATCAATTGCCTATATGATATTGACTCTACCCCATGCTTTGGGAGGTTACGGCCTTGACGGTACAGTTTTCAACCATGAGATAAAGCTTAATAATGAAGCTGCTAAACGTCTCGGACAGAAACGTTGTTTTGCGGATTTATATTATAAACAGGCAAAGTTGGCAGTTGAATATGAAAGCTTCGCTTTTCACAACAGTCCTATGGAGCAAGGTAAAGATGCAATGCGCTCTGCAATACTTGAGAGACAAAATGTTGAAGTAATGCACTTGAGTACAATTCAATTGTATAATAAAGATGCCTGCATGGATTTTGCTTTCAATCTCGCATCTCGTATTGGGAAGCGCATGCAAATACGAGCAAAGGAATTCGACCAAATGCATGGACTTCTCCGCACATTGTTGCCAGTTGGAAAACCGGTTGTTGAATCTGGTGACGGAGAATATTAGGGGAGAGATATGGTTATAAAAAGGTATTCTAACACTGATGAATCTCACCTGTTTGAAATGTTAACAGAAGAGGGTGAAGATTGGAGCGACTATTATGGAGAAAAAGGACATAGCAAATATTTAAAAGCATTGGAATCAAGTTTTACTTACGTAATTTATGACGATAATGTTCTATGTGGCTACATTCGATGTCGTGAAGATGATGGTTTTGGTATTTATGTCTATGATTTGCTTGTGAGAAAATCCTATCGTGGGAGACATCTTGGGGAAAAACTTATGGAACAAGTATGCAAGGATTTTGCTAATCAACCTGTTTATGCAATGAGCGATGTAGACCCGTATTATGAAAAACTTGGTTTTCGAAAGATTGGTGCAATATTTGAAGTTAAAATATAAGCAATATTCATAATCGGATTGTTGTTGTCATAAAGTTTCTATTTAAGCATGGGTCGAACGAATGTTTGATAATGTGTTTTATTTGTGATATATTTAATCCAGCTAAACTATTATTTTATTCAATATTGAAAGTTATAAAAACAGATGATAATGTTTTAGCTCAAGGGTATTCGTATATTCTGAAATTACTTTCATTTTAAGGAGAAATAAAATGTTATCTATTGATAAAATTGAAAAAATATCATATTTAGTTATTAAAATTATTTATGAGAGATTTGAAAATCTTTCTTACGATACAACCGAAAATAGGAATGCTCCATTCCACAAAGCTTTTTTGAATATTTTTAGTGACAATATAACAGATGTTCCATTTTTTATGAGTATGAGCAGTTGGACACACGGATTAAATACCGCATTAAAGCAAACATATTATGAAAATGTGGCGCATATTCTTAGTGATGGCTATAAGAGGGAATATACAGGCAAAAACAATAATCTTTTATTATCAAAAACACAACAACTTTCGATTACTAAAATAATTACAGATTTAAACAATAATCAGAAAGAACCAAATTTAAACAGAGAGAATGAATTATTATTTGAGAATAATTCAGATAAGGACGAATTGGTCAAAGCTATGGATTTTTCCGCTGATGTATTTATAGAAGATGATGATGAAATAACAGCTATAGAGTTAAAGAACATAAGACCAAACTCATACGAAATTCCGGAAGAAAAATTGAAGATATTACAAGGCAAAGCTGCGTTATCTAACGAATTTACTGATAAAAAAATAAACTTTAATATTGGTTTTCCATTTGACCCTACAAATGCAGAGGCTGAAACCGGCTATGATAAACAAAGGTTTATTAATTCTAATATAAATATGAATAAGTATTTTGCTGAGGAAGAAGTATTATTGGCAAGTGAGCTGTGGGATTTTCTTTCAGGCGAAGTAAATACGATGGGAAAATTGTTAGATATAATTAATTCAATTGCAACTTCTGAGTTTAAAAATATTTATGAATATTTAAATAACAATAGAAACAGAGACAAATCATTATATGCAGATTGTTTAATAAAATGGAATTTACAAAAGGAATTAAATTTAATAAACAATGATTCATATATTAAAAGTGCAATAAAAAATAACAACAGCTTGTCAAGAATTTATTGCCAATCAATATTTAAAAATGGGCAATATAATATTCACAGATACAATACTTTGGAGAAATTACTTTAATAATAGATGTTTTATCGTGGAACGCACGGCGTTCCTTTTTGGTTTTTAGGGACTGAGTGTGCTTTTTATTACTGAATGCTCAAAATTTCAAGTTTTGTGTGTTTTTTGCTGTATGTATTCCCTAATATCCACACAAAACTTGAAATTTTGAACAGATTGAAATGAAAAGTAATTCAACCCCCCGACAACCCTTCAACCCCTTCAGGTTGAAAGAATGGGTTGATTTTCATCACATTATAAAGTAAAATTAACGAAGTGCTATAGAACATTAAACTAAAACGAAACTTAAACGTTACGAACAAATGTTTGACAATGTGTTTTCGTTGTGATATAGTTTCAGCAAATGAAGATTATCATGATTGATTAGATAACGGAGGAAAAATTATGACAAACCATAAAATTATTTTTGGCGATAGCCGTTCATTAAATCATATAAAAGACAAGTCGGTACAATTAATTATTACTTCACCACCTTATTGGCAATTGAAAGACTATGGAGTAGAAGATCAAATTGGGTTTAATGATAACTATGAAGAGTATATCAACAATCTAAATCTTGTTTGGCAAGAGTGTAATCGTGTACTTGCAGATGGATGCAGGCTCTGTATCAATATAGGCGATCAATTTGCTCGTTCGGTTTATTATGGACGCTATAAAGTAATACCTATTCGTACTGAAATAATCAGGTTTTGTGAAACATTAGGAATGGATTATATGGGTGCCATTATATGGCAAAAAACTACTACAATGAATACATCCGGTGGCGGTGTCGTAATGGGAAGTTTTCCATATCCACGCAACGGTATTTTGAAAATAGACTATGAATTTATTCTATTGTTTAAGAAATTAGGTACTGCACCTAAACCTAGTCCCAAGCAAAAAGAATTGTCTGCAATGACAAAAGAAGAATGGAACCAATATTTCTCATCTCATTGGAATTTCAGCGGTGTAAAGCAAAATGGACATATTGCTATGTTTCCTGAAGAATTACCAAAAAGACTAATTAAAATGTTTTCTTTTGTTGGCGAAACAGTGTTCGACCCATTTGCGGGAAGTGGCACAACATCATTAGCAGCAAAACATCTTAGCAGAAACTCAATTGGATATGAAATTAATAAAGAATTTGCACCTATAATTAAGGACAAACTTTGTAGTGAACAGCTTTCTTTATATGAGGATGCTTCCGTAATATTTAAAGAAGATAAAACAGAGAGATTACCATCATTTGAGACTTTACCTTATATATTTAAAGATCCGCATAAGATGGATAAAAAAATTGATGTAAAGAAACTTCAATTTGGTTCAAAAATTGACAAAATTCAAGATAGAGGAGAAGAAACATTCTCTGTTAAAGAAGTTATATCACCTGCAAAAATACTATTAAGCAACGGATTACAAGTTAAGCTGATTGGCGTAAAAGAGAAGGAAGGTTTTTCAGAACAAGCTATTGATTTTTTAAAAGATAAATTTAATAAAAGAAGAGTATTTCTAAAATATGACAAAGATAAGTATACTAATGATAATTCTCTTCTGTGTTATGTGTATCTTGATAATAAAACCTTCGTAAATAACCATTTAGTGCGAACAGGTTATGTGGATGTTGATACTGAGTCTGAATATAGATATAAGAATAAATTTATGGAGGCAATAAGAAATGGCAAAGGAATGGGTATTAAATAGTGCAACAAACAGATTTCAACTAAACTTTAAACGAAATGTTGGGGCTACTTCTGAATCAATTAGGAAATGCGCTCCCAAATCACTCGAAGAATGGCAAGATTACTATTTTGAAAATGTTCGTACAAAAGAACACATCATTGAGTTAGGAAAAAAACTTTATGTGAAAATTACGGAAGTTCTTATTGCTGAAATAGATGAAATAACAGAAGAGGATTGTATTAACTATATTAAAGAGTTGGTAATTGATAGGACATACGATGGATACGTTAGAGAGATAAAGACTATTTATGAACAGTTGCAGGAAATATTAAATGTTAAGATTTCACCAGCTCCGGATAAATGGGACAGACTGTATAATGTTGATTTTTATATTGAAATTAATGGAAAATATATTGGTTTACAAATAAAGCCTGTATCACAAGTATCAAGCATACCGCAAATATTTAAGGAAAAAGAAATTCAGCATAATACACATATACAATTCAAAGAAGAATATGGCGGAAATGTGTTTTATATTTACTCATATAAATCCGGTGACAAAAAAATAATTGCAAACACTGAGGTGATTATAGAAATTCAAAACGAAATTACACGCCTTGAATCTCTCTAATATAGATAAAGTAATATGTGCGTATGCCCTAATACCATTATTTGTTGTACAATGTTTGTCATATTTGATAATAGTTGTACATATTTTATAATATATAGGGGTAAGGTGGTGATGTTTTGACTAATTATTGGGACTTAGCTGAAAAGGATGTTGTTAATATAAAAAACGGCGAAGTTATAGGCAGGTTTGACGATGTAGAAATAGATACGCGAAAGGGCAAAATTACAGCTTTTTATATAGAGGAAGCAAGCAAGTTTATGGGAATGCTTGGCAAAACAAAACCTAAGAGAATACGATGGGAAGAAATACTAAAAATCGGCATGGATGTAATAATTGTTAATGTTGATGATGACAAGAATAACAAACAAATTAAGGATATGTTAGAATATCGAGAAGCTTAAGTATTTTAGGGATGGACCTTGGGGTGATTGTTTTAGCACTCAAAGGTCCGTTTCCAGAATCCCTTGTCACCGTCCACTACTTATCAATTTTATCACCATTTGTTTTGCAAATTCTTCTGCCTGGAGGATTGTTTCTATTGAATCGATTTCTGCAGGGGTGTGGCTTAACATAACTTTTTCGTTTATGTTTCCTATATCGAGGAAACTTATTTTTTTGTCTAAAAATAGTTTGACGCATGCTTCGTTTGATGCATTTAAAACTGCAGGCATGGTGCCGCCTGCTCTTAGAGCTTCAAACGCTAAAGATAAGCATTTGAATGTAGATAAATCAGGTTTTTCAAAGGTTAAATTACCAATATCAGATAGAGACAGGCTTTTGTAGCTGTTTTCCATGCGATTTGGATAAAACAGCGCAAATTGTATGGGGATGCGCATATCAGGAAGCCCAAGCTGTGCAATGGTTGAATGGTCAATAAATTCAACTCCAGAATGTATAATGCTTTGAGGGTGAACAATAACTTCAATTTGCTCCTGCCCTATATCAAATAAAAATTTGGCTTCAATTACTTCCAAACCCTTATTCATTAATGTGGCGGAATCTATGGTTATTTTTTTGCCCATTGACCAATTAGGATGTTTGAGGGCATCTTCAACAGTAACGGTTTCAAGGAATTCTTCATTTTTTCCTCTAAAAGGGCCTCCTGATGCAGTCAACAATATTTTATTGACTGCTTTGTTTTCATTTGCCATAAGGCATTGGAAGATAGCGCTGTGCTCGCTGTCAACGGGAAGTATGGGTGCATTGTGTTTTTTTGATAAATTCATTATGTAATCACCACCTGTTACCAATGTTTCCTTATTGGCAAGGGCTATTGTTTTTCCCTTTTTTATTGCTGCAACAGTGGGCTTAAGACCAATCATTCCGGATATGGCAGTAACAATTATTTCGCTCTTTTCATATTCTGCGACGGAAATCAAGCCTTCCATGCTTGAAACAACTTCTGTCTTTATATGGGAAGCAAGCATTTTTTTTAAT
>ENA-UOOK01005042-UOOK01005042.1-fermentation-metagenome-genome-assembly--contig:-NODE-5042-length-13616-cov-3.282428_pt1 | contig 13616 bp, 9 predicted proteins | sample MGYA00245777_ERZ724023 | MGnify/ENA primary metagenome ERZ724023 (study PRJEB28704, sample SAMN03018312) | fermentation metagenome | biome: anthropogenic terrestrial biome; feature: soil; material... | reverse complement strand
TTATCTATTTTTCAATGTTCGAAAAAGTGCAAAACTATAGTTATATAAAGAAATTGCAATATTTATGGAAAAACGAATTCTTTCTGCAGAAAACATAGTTACCAGTGCGGATGTTAATATTTTTTTAAATACCGGAAAAGAAGATGATGTAATTAGCTTTTTATCATATGATGAATTGAAGGGATATGGTATACACCTAACAGAAGATCCTACAAGGCAAAATGCTATAGGTATAAAGGAAAACCCGCCTTGTGTTATATTCAATATTATGCTGAATGGAAATAAAATTTGTAGTATATTAATTGTGCTTAGCAATACATATATTGAGCAAAATGTCTATAGTAGTGAAAATATAATCGTTATGAATAAGGAAAATAATATATTGTATCAAGGGAAAAATATTAACAAATCTACGGTAGAGCATTTTCATAATACAAATGAATATGAAAAAAATCTAGGTATTATCAGCGGCAAAATGGGACATATAATTAAGAAAGGTATATTAAATATAGATGGTCTAAACATACATTATAGTGTTAATGTAAATGCTTATAGATTAATTAGAATAAAACAAACAAAATATTTATTGCTTTCTATTATTATGAATATTGTTCTCATTGTAGTTATATCTCAGCACCAAGCAAAAAGAATAATTAGACCTGTTAAAGATCTTAATCAAGCAATATCTATTTTCCCCGATAACAATCAAGGTATAGAGTATGAGTCTAATAATAAGTTCAAAAAGACAGTTTCTCTTCATGAAAGGCTAACACAGTATTTTATTAGAACAACTGTCATACCTTTTATCTTATTTATCTGTGCATGTTATATATCTTCTATAGGTGAACTCAAAAATTATATTACAAATTATTCAGATAGTATTGTAGAAACTGAAGCTAAAACCATATCAAAAATTATCGAAAGAAAAGAGAAATCCTTTTTCATGTTTATAAATGAGCCGTTTGTTTTGGAAGCTATGATGCATAAGAATGATCGAAAGGAAGATGTGGGAGCCGCACTGGATAAGGGAGTTTTTATGGGAATAGGAAAAAGTAGGGTTCTGCTAATGGATACATCAGGTGAAATCCTGTTGTATAATAATAGAACAATTATTGATAATTTGAAAAAATACATTATAACATCAGAAACTTCATTAACTTCAGAGATCCCGGATACTTCAGGTGCATATAAATGCTTTTTACCTGTGAAGTGGAAAATGGACCGTAATTTGCTTGAGGAATTTACCCTTATGCTGGATGTTCCTGTTTTCTGTTCAGAAGGATCGAAAGATATGAAATTTGTTGGGATAGCAGCTATTTTTATTGATTTATGGGAAGTAGAAAATATTTTTTACAGGTCAAATACAATTTTCAGGAGAGTTTATTTAATTGATCATACCGAAAGAGTATTTGATGTTTATAATAAGGCATACATATCGGAAGATGAAAGTATTGCATTAAGTATTCCGAAATTTAGCAATGATAATAAATATGGCATACACATTATTAAAGATATAAAAGGCCTTGACTGGCAGGTTGTTTCAATTTTTTCGAAGGATTACATTAGTTCAAAAACAAATTCATTAAAAAGGGATTGTATTTATTGTTTGTTTATTGTAATATTACTGTCTATAGTTTATTCATTTTTTATATCAAATCAGCTTTTGAAACCAATAAACCGCTTGAATTATTATTTTAATACTGTAAAACTGGATTCTATAAGTGATATTAATATAGATGAATTTTACATTGATGAAATTGATAAGATAGGTAAAAACTTCATTACAATGATGGAAAGAATTGAACAACTGATAGATGAACTTATGCTGTCGCAATATAACAATCTAGCATTGGAGAAAATAGGCAGAAAAGCACAGATTAAAGCGCTACAAGCAGAGATTACACCTCATTTTCTGTATAACACATTGGATATAATAATAAATCTCATTCGAGATATAAAGACAGAAAAGGCAGTTTCAATGATTCAGGCATTAAGTGATTTATTCAGGTATTCAATAACTGATAATGAATACTCCACTATAACTATTGGAGAGGAATTAAGATATGCCGAATCATATGCAAATATATTAGCTGTTCATTATAACGGACAAGTACGCTTTATTTGGGATATTGAACCTGATATAGAACAGTATGATTGCATGCGGATGTTTCTTCAGCCGCTTTTGGAAAATTGTGTTGTTCATGCGCTTAATGGAAATGACCTTGAAGTCACTATAAAGTGTAAAGTATCAGGAGAAGATATTACATTCATAGTTCAGGATAATGGAAAGGGGATAGAAGAAATTGAACTCGTAAAGTTAAGAAATAGAATTAAAGCAGAAAATTGTCATGATGCTCATATCGGACTTAATAACATAAATTCAAGATTAAAACTGTTATATGGAGATTTGTACAACCTTAATGTTGACAGTAAACGGGGTATAGGTACAACTATAGTAATAAAAATACCTGCAAAAATAGGATATGTGCCATAAAATTGCAAGCGAGTCTAAGGTAAGGGGACACTCTTCTCTCAAGCAAGAAGTATTCTTTTACGCTGAAGAGTGTCCCCATTTTCAAAATGTTGACACTAAATGAGTTTTTGCAACAGAATCAAATATTAGAATAGTTTAATTTTTCATTAGAATATTACCTTGAGTTAATTTATCTTTTATGACATAGTAATTATATATTGTAGTATTTAATAACAGTATTTATTACTATTGAATACTGTTATTAATATTGCGGACGCAATTTCCATACAGACCATAAATTTTCATGTACAAGTATATTTGATTTTGCGGAGGTATTAGTGATGACGTCAAGAGAGAGAGTAGAAGCAGCATTAAACCATAAGCAGCCTGACAGAACGCCGATATTCGAGTATGTTCTGTTATCCCCTGTAGCTGATATTGTTATAGGACATAAATATATGGACTATGGCGGTGATTATAGAGGTTGGCTAAATATGGCAGAAGAAACAGGATGGGAACGTGCTTTAAGGCAATATGTTTCAGATAGGCTGGAACTTGCGGAAAAGTTAGGACACGACATGCTTTATGTAGTGCCTAACCCGCCTCCCGGAATTCTTAAGCAAGAGATTGCAGCAGATAAAAAGAGTGGCAATGAAATGCTTCAGGAAACATCAGATCCTGTTGAAAAGTTACTTAGAAGAAATGAACTTAACAGGCAAACAATCGGGAAGTTTGATGAAGACAGATTTCTGGTATATTATTATCTGTTTGAAGAGATGAAAAAAAGGGGAATCGATTTACCTATAAAGGCACCTGCCTATGTCCATGGCATATGGACCGATGTGGATCTTATGCAAACTATGGTTCTTGAACCTGAAGCGGCACATGAGCATTTTAAGCTGGCAACAGAGAGGGCAATTCCTGATATCAAAAAGTATCTGGAAATTGGTATAAAACAAATCGGAATAGGTGGCGATTTTTCAGGAAACAGGCTTTTGATTTCTCCGGAAAGTTATAAGTGTTTTATAGTACCACATCTTAAAATTCTTTCGGATATGATACATCAGTACGGAGGATGGGCTATAAATGCGAGTGATGGCAATTTATGGCCTGTTATTGATGATTTTCTCGTAAATAGTGGAGTAGATGGATACATAGAGATCGATATGCGTGCAGGGATGGAGTTAAAAAAGCTTAAAACAGAATATGGACACATGATAACATTATATGGCAACATGGATTGTGGGGAAGTCTTGAGTTTTGCCGAACCTGAGGAAATCAGAAATTATACCATTGAATGCATAGAGAACGGATGGAGTAACGGGGGACATATTTTTACTGCAAGCAATGCCATAACCGGCAGCGTAAAACTTGAGAATTATATGTCCATGGTAAATGCATACAGAGATATTTTTAACCTGCCGCCCTTGAAGGTATAAAAAATAGAAAAGGAGACGATATGTATGGATGCAAAGAGCTTTAAAGGAAACCGATGGATTATTATATCAGGCAAATATGAAGGAGTAGAAAAATATGCGGTTGATGAGCTGTACAAACTGGTTCAGCAGCATGTGCCATATATTCTTACGGTTTATGCCGATGATGCAAACCCCGAAGATTTAAAAGAAAATTTAAGAGATGATTTAAAAAATTATAATATCATATTTATAGGTACTGAATATTCAAATGAGTATATAGCCGAGCTGTCAAAAGACGGTATAATCGGGTTTAATAAAGATGATGATACAGCATATATGGAAAAACAGGAAAATGAAGCTTTAAACCGCAGTAAACAAGGATATGCGATAAAAGTATGTAAAAGCAGCTTGAACCCTGAAAGACAAATGATTGTACTTGCAGGGGCAGGTGAAAATGGAGTTTTATATGCCGTAAGAGACTTCGGACACTATTACTGCGATGTTTATCTTCACAGTAAATTCAGGATGTCAGGTATCTGTGTTCCGTTTATTGAAGCAATGCCCGAATATGAAGTTATAGAAATACCTGCTGTAAAAAACAGGGGATTGTGGACGTGGGGGCATGTAATATATGATTACAGGCGGTATCTGGATAACATGAGCAAATGGAAGATGAACATGGTAACAATATGGAACGATTATGCACCTATTAATGCCAAAGAAATAGTTAACTATGCGCATTCAAGAGGCATAAAAGTTATATGGGGCTATACATGGTGTTGGGGCGAGAAGGTTGACCCAAAAAATAAAGAAGAATTGGAAATGTGGACTAAAAGGGTGATGGATACATTTGAGGCCTGGTACTCCGGTACAGGCGGTGATGGCATCTATTTCCAAACATTCACCGAGACAAGCAGCAAATCCATAGATGGTTCGTCTATTGCAGGCCTTGTAGTGGAATGGGTTAATCATATCGGAGGCCGAATGCTTGAAAAATATCCGGATTTATGGATACAGTTCGGCCTTCATGCAACTTCGGTAAAGGATGAATACATAAAGCTTGCAGATATTGATCCCAGAATAAACATAACCTGGGAAGATGCAGGATGTTTTCCGTAAACACTGGATTTCACATCAAAAATATCCACCTTAAGAGGCAGTACTGATGATTTCGGCGTAGTACTAAAAGGAATGACAACTCTTGATTGGACCATTTTTGAGCATCAGAAGGGGCAATTTATTTTAGGAGAAGCAAAACAATCTTTTATAGAAAACAGGGCAAAGGTAAAGGAATCGTTGTGGAAATATATACAAGCATATTGGTTAAAAAATCTGAAATATGTACAGGATACTATTAAGGCTATTACTGTCAATAATTCAGGGAAAGTATCTATAGCGGCGCTTGTTGAAGATGGTTTATGGGAAGAAAATATGTGGCTTCCCGTCATATTATATGCGGAATTACTCTGGAACCCGCACCTGCCTTTAGAGGAATTGATAGCAAAAGCTATGCTTACATCAGATAGCCATCTTGTTTAAAGATTAACGATTACACAACGTAAAAGCAACAATAATGCTAATATTAGAATATTACAATTATTAATTGAGATAATCTAATGACTTTATTATATAAAATGATATTATAATTTTATAAGATATCAAGCATCAACAAAGATGCTCAAAGTATAAATAATCATTAACTATGCAAATAAATCACTCTTTATGCAATTTCGATGTTGAGATAATAAATATGTAATAATCATTGCAATAAAGCAAATCTGGTAAAAGAGTAATATGGGTATAATTACAGTGCAATAACTAAGAAATAATGTAATAACATAATAGCAAAGATGAATGGAGCTGATTAAATGAAAAGAAATATGATATTCAAATGTGTATGTATTATTATATCTGCTCTATTTTTGGCTTCCACATCAGGAGAGTTGATTTTATATGCTGCTTCTGTTTCTTCTAGCGGTGAATATATTGACAAAGGATCTGCTGACGATGAAATTACTGATGGGAACACTAATAGCTCCAGTACTTTCGGGAAAAAATTGGTAGATAAATACGGAATACATGAAGATAAAAAAGGTCTGCCCCATTATTATTATGAATTACCGCAATACCATGAAGTAATGGCGCAATATGATAAGCTGAATTTACATAACATGAGTGTTGATGAGATCACATTGGATAATCATAATGCCATAACATCAAATGGGAATGTAGAAAGTGTTCTTATATTTCCTGAGGAAAATGAAAATATACAATGCATACTATGGGATGAGGATACAGAATGGATTGAGTGGGAAATTGATGTACAGAATGAAGGACTGTATGAAATCGAAATAGAATATAAATCAGTTACTGAAGAAACTTTTAAAGAGACCTCAGACGGGATTTCCCAAAGATCTTCAGGTGGAACAAATCGGGATGTTGAAAGAGCTATTTACATTGATGGGAAGACTCCTTTTAAGGAAGCAGGAAATATCATGCTATATAGGTTGTGGCATGAAACTTCAGAACCATTGATTAATAATATTGGTGATGAGGTCTGGCCTTCGCAAGAAGAGATAATTAAATGGAAAAAGAGTATTATATATGATAAAATGGGGATGTATTCATATCCTCTTAGATTTCATTTGACAAAAGGACGGCACACCATAAGATTATCATATATATTTGAGCCGGTAATGCTTGGCGGTATCAAATTTAAGCCTATTCAGCAATATAAAAGTTATAGCCAATATTTTGGTGAAATTACCAATAAGGGTATAGGTGTGGCTGAATATAAAGGTGAAGATATCATGTTTGAAGCAGAAAATTATGTTGTAGAAAAGAACGACCAGATGATAAGGCGTGAAGAGAACCAGGATCCGGCAGTATCTCCAATATCCAGAGGAAAAAGAAAACTTAATATATTTGGAGGATGGCGGTGGAGAAAAGAAAATCAATCAGCTACATGGGAGTTTGAGGTTCCTGAAGATGGTTTATATAATATAGGGATTAAGATAGAACAGACAAACGGACATGGATTACCGGTATACAGGAGAATTGAAATTGATGGTAAAGTTCCTTTTGTTGAGCTTAATGAATATATGTTTCCATATAATATTAAATGGCAGATGATAACCCTTGGAAATGAAGACCATGATTATTTGTTTTATCTTACAAAAGGTACACATACCATTACCATGACCAGCACAATGAGTACCATGTCTGATTTGTTAATAGCCATAGAAAATAGTACAAAGGTACTATCTAAAATACTTCAGAAAGTATTTATGTTAACAGGCAGTGAACCTGATCCTAATTTTGATTATGAATTTGAAAAAAATATTCCTGAGATGATTCCCCAGTTGGAAAAAATGACGGAGGAACTGCAGGAATATCTTGAACTACTTGAAAGCATCTGTCCGCAAGTGCCGCAAATACATAATCTGATATCCATTTGCAGAAATTATCTACAACTATTTCTAAGCGATCGGTATAAAATGGCTTCCAGGGTAAAAGACCTTCAGGAAGTTCAGGGCAATTTTACTGTTATTTACTTAGAATTACAAAACGCTCCTTTATCTATAGATTATTTTGTTGTGGGTGAAAAAAAAGGTAAATGGGAAAAAGGTATTAATTCGAACATATTTCAGCGTGGATATACAATGTTGTATAATTTCATTCGTTCATTTTATGTAGATTATAATTCTGTAAGCGGAATGATAAGTGCAAAAGATGAGAAATACCGAGTACTGAATGTTTGGGTTGGAAGAGGAACTGAATGGGCAGAAATATTAAAAAGTTTAGCGGATGAGGACTTTACACCTGAATCGGGTGTTGTACTTAACTTGAATATAATACCTGCAGGCCAGATGCAAGCAGGGTCTGTTAATGTATTGCTATTGTCTCTTGCAGCCGGTAATGCTCCTGATGTAGCATGCGGTGTTATTTCTTCCTCACCTGTAGAGTTTGCAATTCGGGATGCTGCGGTGGATCTTAAACAATTTAAAGATTTTGATACTATGGCACAGCGGTTTTTGCCTGAGTTTTTCATGCCTTTCAAATACAAAGATGGTATATATGCATTACCTGAAACAATGGATTTTAGGCTATTATTTTACAGAAAGGATATAATCGACGAGCTTGGAATTACAATTCCAAATACATGGGATGAGTTGTGTTATAACGTGTTGCCAGTATTATACCGTAACAATATGAATTTCTCTTTTCCTCCGGATTATACTCCGTTTCTTTATCAAAATGGAGGTAAATTTTATAATGAAAATGGTATGAAGTCGGCATTAGATACACCGGAAGCATTTAGTGCATTCAATCAGCTTACATACTTGTATTCAGGATATGGGTTTCCTGCAGTTAACTTGAGCTTCTTTAATAAATTCAGAACAGGAGAGACTCCGATGGGAATTTCCGGATTCAGACCTTATATGAGCTTGTTATGTGCTGCACCGGAAATATCCGGGAGGTGGGGAGTTGCACCTATACCGGGAACACTAAAGGAGAATGGAACAATAGATCGTTCAATAGGCGGTATGATACTTGGGGGAACACAAGCAGAAGGTACAATAGGAATTGTTGATTTTTCCTCTGTAATATTCAGCAACTCAAAAACTAAAAATAGAGAAAATATAAATGATATAACTCAAAATAATGTAACTGAAAATGATGCCTGGGAATTTCTAAAATGGTGGACTTCATATAGGACGCAAGCACGTTATTGCAGGGAAGTAGAGTCTCTACTGGGAAGAGAAGCCAGATGGAATACTGCAAATTTGCAGGCTTATGAACAAATCCCATGGGATAAGCAGAACCTTGAAATAATGAAAGAGCAATGGAAATGGTACAAGGAAGTTCCTGTTGTATTAGGCGGATATTTTACATCCCGGTATATTAATAATGCCTGGACAAATGTGGTACTCAGCGGCAAGAAGCAAAGAGATGAGCTTGAACTTGCAGTAAAAGAGATTAATATTGAGCTTAGAAGAAAACAGGAGGAATTTGGGATATATGCAGGAAACTAGTTTAGCTATAAATGTAAATAGGAGGCCGGAATTGCACCAAAGACTGCTAAAAGGATGGTACAAATACAGGATTGGTATTATGTTTAGTGCACCATTTTTAATATTGTTTTTTGCATTTACTGTTGTACCTGTATTTACTGCTATGTATTTAAGCCTTACCAATTATAATATGATCCAGAAACCATCTTTTGCAGGGATTACTAATTATAAGCTTCTATTTACCGATGACAGGGTTTTTCTGATTGCATTGAAGAATACATTTATTTTTGCAGGTATAACAGGACCTTTAGGATATATTATGTCATTTGTGATGGCGTGGGTTATTAACCAGCTTCATTTTAGAAATGTTTATTCTTTGGCTTTTTATGCACCATCCGTCACAAGTGCGGTCACTATGAGTACAGTATGGCTGTTTTTCTTTTCCAGTGACCGTTATGGGTTTATCAATGATGCTCTGATCAGAATTGGAATAATTAACGAACCGATTCTCTGGACAAAGGATCCGGAATATATTCTCTGGGTAATTGTCATTATATCCGTCTGGATGAGTATGGGTACAGGATTTCTTGTTTTTCTGGCAGGATTTCAAAGTATACCTCAATATTTGTATGAAGCTGCAGCTATTGATGGTATTAAAAACCGGTTCATGCAACTATGGTATATTACACTTCCCATGATGAAACCCCAGCTTTTGTTTGGCGCAATAACTGCAATTGTAAATGCTTTTGGAGTATTTGATATTGCGGTTGCAGTTGCCGGAATTCCCAGTCCTAATTATGCAGGACATACTATTGTAACTCATCTATATGATTATGCATTTATACGTTTTCAGATGGGGTATGCATCAGCAGTGGCAGTATTTTTGTTTCTACTGACATTTTACCTTGGGCGGATTTCAATGAAAATATTTTCTGCAAGATAGGTGGATAAATTATGAAAAAAAGTAATAAATTCAACAGAAAAAAGAGCAAAAGAAATTATGCAAATTGGATAATTGTATATATGCTTGTTACAGTTCTGGTAATAATTACATCATTACCATTGGTATATGTAATAATTACTGCTTTTAAACCACTAGATGAGCTATTTATATATCCGCCGAGATTTTTTGTGAAAAGGCCTACAATGAGAAATTTCGCAGATTTACTAGGTGGATTGTCCAGTTCAGTTGTACCATTTACAAGATATGTATTCAACAGTCTTTTTACGACTAGTGCCATTGTTGCATCTACTGCACTGATATCCAGTATGGGAGCATATGGACTTGTAAAGCATAAAATTCCATTTGGCAATATAATATTTAACATTATTATAGGTGCATTAATGTTTTCGCCCCATGTAAAGCAGATACCATCATATTTGGTAGTAAACAGCCTGAAAATGCTTGATACATATTGGGCTTTGATTATACCACGTATCGCCGTTGCATACAATTTTTTCTTGATGAAGCAGTTTATAGAGGGATTTCCGGATGAACTGCTTGAATCGGGACGGATGGATGGCGCCGGAGAATGGAAGGTTTTTTCTCGTATAATGATGCCAAATATCAAACCTGCATGGATTACATTAATTGTATTGTCTTTCATACTAAACTGGAATGACTTTTTTAATGCATTGATATATACATCAAACCAGTCAATGAAAGTACTCACTCTTGTAATGCAGCAGGTTGGAGGTACAAGTATTGCAAGGCAGGGAGCAATGGCAGCAGGTGCATTTTTGGTTACTGCTCCTGTAATTATCATGTATATGGCAATGCAGTCAAATGTTCTGGAAACTATGGTCCATTCAGGGATCAAAGCATAAATAATGAGGGGTTGAAAAATGAAATATAAGATTATGGCATTATTAACAGCAATATTCTTAATACTTTTAATCAGTTTTCCTGTCAGTGCTGATTATATGCTGCCAGAGGAAGGTATGAGTTTAAATAAAAGGATTCCCATACCGGATTTATATAAAGTTGTTAAAGAAGAGTATGTTTTTGGGGAAGCAGGAGCATTAAAGAAGCCGATGGATTTGTTTGTTGATGTGAATGATAATATATATATTGCCGATACAGGTAAAAATAGGATTATTAAATTAAATACTGATATGTCTCTAAACAATATTTACGGAGATAATTTGAAGCTTGGGTTAAATAAGCCTGAAGGTATATTTGTAGAAAAGGATGGAGATATCTATATAGCTGATACTGGAAATGGAAAGGTTATACACATTACAGAAGAGGGCATGATTGTAGAAGAGTTTTTTGAACCGGAAGGTGAAATGAGTTCCAGTGAGCATGCTGAGTTTAAGCCCAAAAAATTGTATGTTTCCATTACCGGATACTTGTACTTAATACGTCAATATATGCTAATGAGCATTGATGGAAACAACGAATTTAAAGGTTTTATTGCTTCATCAAATGTAAGGTTGAGCATGAAAGACATACTTTTAAGGATGTTTTATACAGGAGAACAAAAGGCGAAACTTACAAAACTGGTACCGGAAACGTTTTTGAATTTTGTTATTGCTGGCGATGGGATGATTTATGGAACAACGTTGACTAATACGGCTCAGATAAAAAAAATAAATGGTGTTGGGAAAAACATTTATCCCGAAGACAAGACATATGGAGAAAAATCTGTTGATACGAGAGGGAAAAAATCTATTGTTAGGAACCCTGAATTTGTTGATATAGCAGTAGACAAAGAAGGTATAGTTACTGTTATTGATAAAAATACCAACAATTTGTATCAATATGATTTAGACGGAAATAATATTGGAGTTTTTGGAGGACTGGGATTAAATAAGGGGCAGTTCAGGTTTCCATCTGCTTTAGCAGTTGACAGCAAAGGCAGACTTTTTGTACTGGACTGTGAAAAAGAAAGTCTTCAAATGTTTAAACCAACAGAATATTGTATGAATATTCATGCAGCACTGAGTAAATATCATAAAGGAATGTATGTGGAGGCAGTTGAGGAATGGGTAAAAGTTCAGAAAATGCATGAAGGTAATCCGCTGGTGCATATAGGTATTGGCAAGGCTTTTTATAAACAGGGGCAGTACAAGAAAGCTATGGAACACTATAAGATTGCAAATGACAGAGAGGGATATTCAACTGCGTTCAATGAGTATCGGCAGGAGATTATCCGAAGGTATTTCGCTTTAATTGTTCTGGCAGGAGTTACTATAATTATAGTTATAACTAGGTTAAAGAATCTAATAAGAAGCTTTTCAGAGAGGGAATTTGAAGTATAGAACGGAGGTCAGGCAATGTATTGGGCAAGGATATTAATGGGAGTAATTTTTCATCCTGTTGAAGCTTTTGAAAGAATTAAATATTACCGGAATAAGTCAAAATCATTACCTGTATTTGTTATGTTTTGCTTAATTCTTGTTGTTAGAGTAGCAAGCATATATATTACTCATTTTCCTTTTGCAAGATTGAAACCTGAGGATACAAATATTATGCTGGAAATAGTCAAGCACATTATTCCTATAGCAAGTTGGGGTATAACAACTTATGCTATTACCTCTATCTGGGATGGAGAGTGCTTTCTTGGAGAATGTATGATTGGTGCTGTAACTGCAATGATTCCCTATGTTGTGATGACCATCCCGATTTCCTTGTTCTCACGTCTGTTTGAGGAAAATCAAAAAGGATTTATTAATTTTTTAGATTCTGTAATTGTTATGTGGGTGCTTTTATTGCTTTTTATAGGGATTATGGTGATGAATGACTATACATTTAAAAAGACTGCCGGTGTTTACATGGTTTGTATGGCGGGTGTACTGCTTCTTTGGGCAATATTTTTGCTGCTGGCGACGTTAACATATCAGTTATATGATTCTGTAAGGGACTTAATGATTGAATTCAGAATACAGACAGGATTATGAGAGGTGGGAGCTTAAAGGTATGATGGGAAAAGGTATAGAGAGAAAAGACAAGAATAAATTAAAAAATATATTTAAAACAAGAGCAATAATCATAGTATTGGGTTTAACATTTATGTTTTGCCAAATCAACTCCTTTGGGCAAAATGGCAGTACAAGACAAAATGATAATACTAGCATCAGTAACCTAAGCTATGATAAAGAAAACTATAATATAGAGAACCATAAAGAAGAAGGCTATAATAATGAGGATGAAATAACGGGCGCATACCAACTGGTTTCACAGTCAAATACTTTAGAGTTATATTACAATATGCAGGATGGCAGTTTTATTGTTAAAAACAAAAAAGATAATAGTGTATGGAAATCCTTTATAGAAGAAGAAAAGATAAAATCTGAAAAAAAACCAAATAAAAAATGGATTGAAACAATGTCATCACTTGTTGTTTTGCATTATACCAATTTTACTTCAAAGAACACTGTACCATCTTCCGATGAATCTGTTAATATAAGCTGTAAAAAAGTGAATGATATGCTTGAAATTGGTATAGATTTTACAAAACAAAAAAGATATGTTATTGTTCCAATAGATACTTTAAACAAATCCTTTTTAAAAGCTTTGAATTATGCAAGAACAATATCCAACAATATAATAGTTTTTCATGTTTCAATAGATGATGAGGCTACAGCCAGACTTTTATCAAAATGGCATGAATACGATATAGGTATACCCATAGTGGTGAAGAAATCTATTTATAGAAGTGTAGTTGGACCTCTAGTTAAATTTATAGAATCAGAAGAATACGCAGC
>ENA-UOOK01005040-UOOK01005040.1-fermentation-metagenome-genome-assembly--contig:-NODE-5040-length-13621-cov-12.063099_pt1 | contig 13621 bp, 16 predicted proteins | sample MGYA00245777_ERZ724023 | MGnify/ENA primary metagenome ERZ724023 (study PRJEB28704, sample SAMN03018312) | fermentation metagenome | biome: anthropogenic terrestrial biome; feature: soil... | reverse complement strand
ACCTGTTAACAGCTTATCATATTGATAAGTCATCAACAGGAAAAATTATAGAGCCCTAAAAGGAGAGTTACAATTTGTAACTCTCCTTTTTTTGATAATTTATTTTTATTTCTTGTTTATATCAGTTGAGATGATTTTCATTGGGTTGAGCCAAGTACCATCATTCTTCCACCAGTTACCGCATGGATCTCCATGTTTGTTGATATAATGTTTATTTGTTTTGGTAATTCCTAAATGCAAATGCGATCCTGTTAAACGGCCGATTTTCTGTCCGCGTTTAATTTTTTGCCCCTTCTTAACGTAGATATCGGTATCGTTGACGAATCCTTCTTGGTAAATTTCTACGTAACCATCTTTACTAATAACCCAAACATATAGACCCATTCCTGGTTTGAAATGAACCCGGTGCACAATTCCATTATGAACAGCTAAGACAGGGGAATGGCCGACTTCTGAGAAGCCAAAATCGTAACCATCATGGAAGTAGCTATTTTTGTCCGGACGGCGAATAACGTCGGTTTCACCAAATTTCTGACCACTCTTAAACTTGACCTTTTTTTCATATAAGCGTTTAAAAGGATAACCCCAGGTTGCTTTGTGCTTTTTGTGTTTGCTTACTTTCCTGATTTGGGTGACCCTGCTAGTAGTTTTATAGTGGCTACTTGTTTTCTTCTGCCAAAGCGGAATAGTAGCAACTACAACCAGGATAATTATCGCTAAAAATAATAAGAATTTATTTCTTTTTTTCATTAGAAAAGTTCATCTCGCTTACCATCTAATATATGCTCACTTAAGTTATCATTAAAATAAACAGGTAAGTCCCTCTCAAAGTTGTAGGCGAGTTTTTGCTTTTGTAATTCATCTTTAGTCATCCAGAATAACTGCCCCTCATTTGAGGCTTTTAATTTTCCAGAAAAATCATGGGCGGTATAAAAGAAGACAAGGTAACGATGGTCATTGTCATCATAAAATTGCTTTACACCGACTAATTTGGGCTTTTTAATTGTCAAACCAGTTTCTTCTTTTAGTTCGCGAACGACAGAATCATGAAAGAATTCGTGGGCCTCAACATGACCGCCGGGAAAAGTTAAACCTGGCCAAGCCGGATCATTTCTTTTAATAACTAAAATTTCTGTTCCTCTGGTTACCATGCACATATTTGTTAATGTCACAGGTTCAGTGCGATTCATAAAATACCAGCTTTCTATTTTCTGATTATACCAAAGATTACCGGCAAAGTTACTTATTAATATGCTAAAATTTGGTTACACGAACAAAGTGAGGATAAAATGAATTTACGTTTAAATACTTTAGCCCAAATGGTTGATCCGGGAAGCAGGGTAGCTGATATTGGAACCGACCATGCTTATTTACCAATTGAATTGGTTAAAAATAAGCAAATTAATTATGCTATTGCCAGCGATATTGCCAAGGGGCCGCTGCAAAATGCTAAGGATGATATTGCTGAAGCAGGTTTGCAAGGTAAGATCGAAACGAGGTTAGGGCCAGGATTAAGCACCGTTAATCACAACGATGATATTGATACGGTAGTGATTGCAGGGATGGGTGGCAAACTCATAACTGATATTTTGGACGATGCTTGGAATAAGCATTTTTGCTTTAAAACTTTGATCTTAGAACCTAATATAGGTGAGCCTGGTGTAAGAAAATGGTTGATGGGGCATAAGTATCAAATAGTAACGGAAAAGCTTATAGTAGAATCTGGCCACACTTATGAATTGATTAAAGCCAGAGCAGTTAAAAAAAGAATCAACTTAAGTGAGAAAAAAATTCTTTTTGGACCATACATTTTAAAAGAAAAAAATTCTATTTTTTATCAAAAATGGGAAAATCAGTTAGCTTATCATAAGAAATTACTGCTGGATTTGAATAAGGCCAAGAAAAAAGATCTGCAACATATTAACCAGGTAAAGCAGGAAATAAAATTAATTGAAGGAGAATTGAATGACAAAAGTTAAGGATATAGTTGCTCGTTCACGCAAAGATTTCCCAGAAGAAATTGCAAGTAAGGGCGACCCGGTTGGCTTACAAATTGGTTCGATGGGTCAAGACGTTACCAAAGTTATGACTACTCTGGATGTACGTCCGCAGGTTGTTGATGAAGCAGTTAAAAAGGGTGTTGATTTTATCATTAGTCACCACCCTGTGATGTTTCGTCCGGCTCATAATTTGGACTTTGGTAATCCCCAAAATCGCATGTATGGTGAGTTGATTAAGCATGGAATTACTGTTTATTCAATTCATACCAATTCTGATAAAGCTAAAAATGGTTCGGCTGATTGGCAGGCTGAAGAATTAGGTTTAAGCAATGTTGAGCCATTTTGCCTTGATGACGACGGGATTGCAATTGGTCGCAGAGGTAAATTGCCTAAAACTATGACAGCTTATGATTTTGCATATTATGTTAAAGCTAAAATGAAGATTAAAATGGCCCGTTTGATTACAGCAGATAATAAGAAGCCAGTCTCTACTGTTGCATTTATTTGTGGTGATGGTGGCAAGTATTGGCATAAGGCAATTGATGAGAAGGTTGACGCTTTTATTACCGGGGATGTTTATTATCATGTAGGTCACGACATGATTTCTTCAGGTTTAACAGTTGTTGATCCGGGCCACTATACCGAAAAGATATTTAAGTATAAGATGTTTGACTTACTTAAGAAGTGGAATAAAGAAAATGGTTGGAATATTGGGGTTGAGCTTTCTGAAGTGTCTACCAACCCGTTTCAAGATTTATTTTAAATAAAGGAGAAAAAATGGAATATCCAAATTTATTACCAAGATTTTTAAAGTATGTGAAGGTTAATTCACGTTCAGATGAGCATGCAAAACGCTTCCCATCGACGGAAAGAGAAGAAAGGTTTCAAAAGAACGTTATTATGAAAGACCTTGAGCAGGTGGGCTTGAGTGATATTCATTATAATCAAAAGTCTGGCTGTGTTGTGACAGAAATTCCTTCAAATGTTGATTATAAAGTTCCAGTTATGGGCTTTTTAGCACATTGTGATACGGCTGATTTTAATTCAGAAAATATTAAACCACAGATTCACAAAAATTATGACGGTAAGTCTAAGATTCAGTTGGGCGATTCAGACATTTACTTGGATCCCAAGATTTTCCCGCATTTAAAGAATTATAAGGGGCAGACAATCATTACTGCCTCTGGTGATACTCTTCTTGGTGGTGACGATAAGTGTGGTGTATCCGAACTGATTACTTTTGCAGAATACTTGTTAAAACATCCTGAGATTAAACACGGCAAGATTAGACTTGCATTTACTCCAGATGAAGAAATCGGTACGGGAGCTGAACACTTTGATGTTAAAGATTTTGGTGCCGATTTTGCTTTTACTGTTGATGGCGAAGCACCCGGTAAGTTAGACTGGGGGACATTTTCTGCTGCTCAGTTCAGCTTGGATATTCAAGGTGTCGATGTTCACCCTGCACAGGCTAAAGGACAAATGATTAATGCGATTCAGGTTGGAATTAACTTCCAAAATCAACTGCCACAAGACGAAGTTCCAGAACACACGGACGGATTGCAAGGCTTCTACCATTTGATGAATTTTCAAGGTACAGTTGATCATGCGCACCTTGACTACATTATCCGTGATTTTAAACGTGATGGTCTCGAAAAGCGGAAGAACTTAGTAAAGAATATCGTTGCTAAAATGAATAAAGAATTTGGTACTGATAGGCTTAAGCTCAAGATGTGGGACCAATATTACAATATGGCTGATGAATTGAAAAAACACATGGACGTTGTTAATTTGGCAAGAAAAGCTTATAAAGCAGAGGGGCTAACTATTAATGAAGATCCGGTTCGTGGCGGTACGGACGGCTCACAGTTGACTTATATGGGATTGCCTTGCCCTAATATCTTTGCAGGTGAGGAGAATATGCATGGCCGTTATGAATATACTGTTTTGGAATCGATGTACAAAGTAGTAGACGTCATGCTTAAGATGGCTGAAATTAACGCCGAAGAGAATAAGTAGTGAAACAAAATTGACTAAAAATGCAGCTTTCCCTAATAAATTTAAAAGATTAAAATCCTTTGGTAATAGGATTCAACTGCCTTGGCAATTACTAGAAAAAGTTATGCACCTATAGCATATTATTTGAATTTGTTGTACTAATCCATTGGTAGCAATGGATTAGTACTTTTTTATTTTTCATAATTTGGTAAAAAGCACACGGTGAAACATTTAAATTCTTTTAAAAAATTATTGCTATATATAGTACAAATAAGTTATTATATAACTGTGCTAGATAAATAATACAGTAAAGATGGAAGGTGAGTTCGTGGAATTCAAAGATAATATTCCCATTTATCTTCAGATAGAGCAGTATCTTTATAGGCAAATTGTAATGGGTAAATTGAAAACTGGTAAGAAGATACCCTCTGTACGTAAATTGGCCGTTGAATTAACGGTTAACGTTAATACCGTTCAAAGGGCTCTACAACAGATGAATGAGCAGGGTATTTTGTATACCAAGCGTGGTGAAGGAAATTTTGTTACTAAGGATACTAAATTACTTGCCCAAACTAAAAAGAAATTAATTGATAATGAATTAAGTGAATTTGTTCAGAATATGAATAAGCTTGGAGTCGAAAAGGATAAAATAGTTTCAATACTTAAAGACTATTTGAAGTAAGGTGAAAATAATGGAAGAACTATTAGCAGTTAAAGATTTAACTTATAAGAAAAATCAGAAAGTTATTTTAGATGACGTAAATTTAAATTTGCAACCTGGAAAGATTGTTGCACTTTTAGGAGAGAATGGTGCTGGTAAAACCACTTTGATGCGGGTAATTAGCGGTATGGCTAAAAATTATAGGGGATCAGTATCAATCGAAGGATCGAAAAAAGAAGCTGACAGAAAGGCAAAATTAGCCTTTACAGACGGCTTAACTGGATTTAGTGATTCGACAAAGATCAAAGCCGTTGTTCAATTTTATCGAAATATTTTTCAAGATTTTGATGAGAATTCGTTTGAACAATTACGGCAATTTATGAAGTTAGATCCAGAAATGAAATTAAGCCAGTTGTCTCGCGGGATGAAAGAGAAATTAATAATTGCTTTAACGTTTGCTCGTAAAGCTGACCTTTATTTATTGGATGAACCGTTTGGCGGGATTGATGCAATGGCCCGTAAAAAGATTATTAATTCAATTATTTTATGGAAAAATGAAAAAGCTACAATTTTAATCTCTGATCACTTTGTAAATGAAATTGCGACTTTGCTCGATGAAGTTGTCGTCTTAAAAGATAAGACAGTTTTTGCACATAAGTCGGCTGACGAAATTCGTGCTCATCATAAGAGTATTGAAGAATATTACGAAGGACTTTATGAAGATGAGGAGGACGAATAATGGTTAATTTTAACCGCTTATTTTCACAACTTTTCAAACAGAAGAGTAAAACCACTTATTTTATTTTTATGATTCAGCTAGCAACAGTTTTAGTAATTTCATTTTTCTTTATATTTAAATCAACTTTTAAAAGTTTGATCGGTTTTTTAATGGCAGTAATTGCATTGATTATCGGAACTAGTCTTATTGCAGAATTTATTTATTTAATTATCACATTCGGCATGTAATTAATACTGGATTTGGTCACCTTACAAAAGATGATATTTGGATAAATATGGCTTGGTCTTCAATTAATTGGACTTTAGTACTCGAAAGCTTCGTTTTCTTTATTTTATTAAGCCTAGCTTTTTATATCACTGTTAGTTTCTTTAACTTTAGTACACGTGCAATCATTGATTTTCTTCCCGGGATGTCTAGCAAATTTGTTGTAGGCATTGTTCGATTAATTTTAATTGGTCTTATTTGCTGGTTAATAATCGAAATATTACAGGTATTACCTGAAGATACCATGTTTTCTTCCCAAATTGGCAACGGAAATGACGTCTGGTACATGGCTAGGTTGTTAATAGAATTCCTGATTTTTGATGTTGTATTTGGTTCTATTAACGTTGGACTGGTTGATAAATTTGTTGAAGCCAAACAAAATAATTAAGGATGATGATAAGTAATGACTAAATCCAGTAGTTTATTTTTACAATTTTTTAAGAAAAAAAGTTATTGGGTTCATACAATAATTCTTATTCAATTTATTTCAGTAATTTTTGGAGCTTTATTTTTCTTTTTGAAGAATGAAACCGGTGACGTTATTGGTGGCAGCGATCCAACTGTTATTAACCGATCTTTGTTAGCATTAACTAAAGCTTTTATAATTTCTTTCCCTTTTGCAAATATAGTTTATTTATTAATCAGTATCTGGCAAAATGAAAAAATTAATCGTAGCCAAACTTGGCGTTTAGCAGCGATCAGTGATTCAAAGTTTTATTTAGATAATAGTTTAAGCTCTTTTATATCCTATTTCTATTTACTTTTTTTAAACCTTTTAGAAATTACAATTTTATTTTTAATGACATTTGTATGTTCAAAAGGAATACGAAAAGCTTTTAATTATAGCTTCCAGAATTTTATTAAAGATATGGCTAGCTGGAATTGGGAATATCTTTTTAACTGGGCACTCTTAGTTATTTTGTTTGGCTTATCATGTTACCTTATTGTTAGTTTCCTGAATTTTAGTAGTAGGTCGTTAATCGATTTCTTACCAGGAATTAAAAGTACGATTGCGGTAAATTTTATTCGTTTTCTTTTAATAATTATTATTAGTTGGCTATTATATAAGATTATCAATTCAATTGGACCGATAGTTGATATTTACAATGGTGTAGCAAGTGCTGCTGATATTAACTTAAGAAGAGTTATTTTAGAGTATTTTGGATTTGATTTGATAATATTGCTCGTTAATACATTTATTTTTAGTAAATTTGTTGAAGCTAAACAAAATAATTAAGGATGATAAATAAAAAGAAGGAGTTAACCATGACCAGCTTTTATCAGCTATTGAAGAATATGTTTAAAGAGAAGAGGAAGTATGTCTATTTAGTTTTAATTGTTCAAGTAATTGCAGTTATGATTTTTGCGATACTTGAATTTACTAATTATAAGAGTGCATACTTTAGCCCATATTTGAATACATCAGTTTTAAGTATTCGTAGTGTATTGTTTGATAATGCTGTAACCACAACTTTCTTTGCAGATATTATCTTTTGCGGGCTCATGTGCTGGCAAAATGAAAGGGAGAATTTGAGTCAAACCTGGCGGGAAGCACCGATTTCTGATACTAAATTTTACTTTGCTAATGTCTTTTCTAGTATTGTTGGATGTATTTATATCTTTTTGATCCAAATTGTATTTGGCTTTTTAATACTATTTCCAAGTATGAATTTAATGAGTACGGCAATAAATAATCTTTTGGGAGTAACCCAGTATAGTCCGCCATTCATAGATAGATTATTGACTATGGTTTTATTCTTATTTTTAATTGCTACTACAATTTTTGTGTTTGTTAGTTTCACTAATTTTGTTGCTAGAACAATCGTTGATTTTCTCCCTGTTAAAAATACATTTTGGGTTCGACTATTAACCATGGCAATCTTAGTTATCATTGCTTCGTATATATTTATTCAGATTAGTACTCGCTTTCAAAATTACGTAGACAATCATTTTGCTGCTAAGTCGGTAGCTATGATAGCCCTTACAAATGATATGTCGCTTAATACCACAATGCTTGAATTTATACTCATTATTTTGGTATTAGGTGGGATAAACCTCGTATTGTTTAATAAATTTATTGAAGCTAAGATAGATAAATAATTTTTTAGAAAAAATAAAAGTCTCTCAAAAATTTTTGAGAGACTTTTTAAATACAATCAATTATTAAGCATTGGCAGCCATGTAATCATAAAGCTGATTTACCTCTTCATTAGTGAATTCACCGTCACCAGTTTTCATGGCGTGAATCTTTTCTACGGATAGGTGGCTAGCAAATGCAAGGTCAGTATCATTTACATGATGCTTTACTTGAAAATTAATAATTGCGTCGGCTAATTCTTCTTGTTCATTCATAACGAACACTCCTTACAGTTCAATTTTAGCGAAAAAGTTTTTAAATTTAAAGAGCAGTAATAATTAAAAAATTTTCATTTGGTTAAATGGCCAGTACCTTACTTTTACTTCGCCAAGTAATGCGCTGCGCTTTACAAAGCCGAAGTAGCGAGAATCTTTAGAAACATCTCTGTGGTCACCCATAACGAAGTAGCTGCCCTTAGGAACCCGCTTCTTTAAAGTAAAGTTAGCTGTATAAAGTTCGCCTTCCTTATGAGCTGCCGTTTCATAATGATTGTTTAAATACGGCTCAGGCAATTGTTTGCCATTAACATATATTTTATCATTTTTAGAAGTGACCATGTCACCGGGTAGACCGATAACTCGTTTGATATATAAAGCGTCAGGTTCATCCGGAGCCTTCAAAATGACAACTTTATTTCGTTCAGGTTGGAAGTGTCTTACAGCGATCAAACGATCGTTATTTTCGAAGGTAGGCTGCATTGAAGGTCCTGAGACAGTTTCATTTGAAAAGACAAAGCTGAATAATAAATAATAAATACCGATTATAATTGCCATCATAATGACGACGTCTAGTATAAATTTACCTAGGCTTTCATCTTTTTCATTATTCTTTTTATTTTTTGAATTGTTTGCCATAAAAATTCTCCTTTATCGTGCTGCCCTTTATTATAACTGAAATCTTGCCCTTTGAATGGTAAAATCATTATAGGTAAGCAAAGTATGACAAATTTTTTAAAGAAAATTAACCAATTAGATAAGAAATTAAATTATGACCCGATTCATAACCAAGTTGAAGAAATTAATGCTATAGTCGAGCATGTTGCAAATCAAGAGGTTCTTCCCGTTGCTCCTGCACCACTGGGGCTTTTGCCGGATCAATTTGAAGAAGTGGTAGATAGATTAAATGAAGAACAAAAGGTTGATTTAAAGGCTATAAATAATTTATTGAATAGCCTACGGCAGTTTTTATCGCTTAAATACGGTGTTTGGTCTCTTCCAAATAAGAAAACGGCAACTTTAATAAAACAAGAATTAGCTATCAATTCAGCCCTTGAAATTATGGCAGGCAATGCTTATTGGTCGAAAGCGCTAAATGAGGCTGGTATCAGGGTTACTGCTACAGATTCGCTTGAATGGGCTAAAACTTCCTCTACAGGAAAGCGGGAATTTTACCCAGTTGTTGATCTGGATGCTGTTTCCGCAATAAAAAAATTTGCTGATGCTGATTTGATACTTTGTTCCTGGGCACCCAATTTTGGCAAAAGTGATTTGGATGTGATTCGAGCATGGAAAAAATTTGCTCCTGAAAGTCACCTGCTTTTTATTGGTGAGAAAGAGGGAGCGACTAATTCACCGGAATTTTGGGAGAATGAAAACTTTGTTAATTCTTCAAGTTTAAGAAAAATTAACCGTTCTTTTAAAAGTTATGATTTTATAGATGAACAAATATATGAGATAAAACATGAATTATAAAAAAATATTATTAATTTTTATCATCTTTTTAACCTTTCTTGGAACCGGTAGCATGCTGTCTAACGTCCAATCGCGGGAGGCCGACCAGCTGCTGGAGGCACACGGATTAAGTAACAATACCAGAGATATCCGAACAGATAGCAAGGAAACAGTTAAAAACTTTTTACAATACTTGAATAAAAATTATCCTCATAAAAAAATTCAGTTGCACTTGGACAATAATTATGAAAAAAATCAAATTTTAGTATGGGCTAACCATAACATAATCGGTTTGCCCACTGAATCCGGTCGTTATTTCTCGCCTGATGATTTTCAGGGGCAGGTTTCATTTGCAGTATTAGGACCCAATGCTGAAGTGGGAACTGCCAAAATGCAGAACAACCAATATGTAATATGGGGCAACCAATATTATTCAGTTATCGGTACTCTGAAACACTACCACCAAATAGAACAAAATAAATATTATTTGACCACTGGCATTAACCAACCGACTGCTCAAAGTAAATTAAATAATTACCGCATTGTTATTGATAGTTCTAACAAAGTTATTCATAGGGTGGCTAAGCATTATCGGGCTAAGGTTCGTATGCCGTCCTTTGTTAAGAAACACCAGATTCACCGCTTTTCTATTATTCGTGAACTTTTGGTAATTTTACTATTTTGGATTATTGCCACTGTATGCAACGCCCTATTGGCATTATTAAATTGGCGGACTGTTAAGCAAACTCACCTGCACGGGCATTTATTGCGAAATTGGTTAATTAATAGGAGTGCTAGACTGGGACTAGTCGAACTATTAGTTGGTGTTGCCGCTTATATTTTCTTGCGCTGGCGTGCGTTTTATTCAAAAGCCGATCATTTAGGTTGGTTGTTATTATTTAGCTGGCTCATCATAATAGTAGTATATGGTATTAGTATTTTGCGTTTAATACGAAAGGATACTCATAGTGCTTAAATTACCCAAAGAATTTAAAGACAAATATCGTAAATTGTTGGGAACAGATGAGGCTGACGAAATGTTCACAGCAATGAATGATACTAACAAAAAATCCTTTAGAATTAACCCATTAAAATTTAATACTAAAATATCTTATTCAAAGAAAGCGCCTGTCCCCAATCTTGCTAATGCATACTATGGTGCAGTTTCAGGGCAGGATCCAGAATGGGTAAGCGGTACCGTGTATTCACAAGATCCATCTGCAATGTTTCCGGCTAAGGTCGCTAACGTGCAGCCGGGTGAAAGGGTATTAGATTTGTGTGCCGCTCCCGGTGGCAAAAGCACCGGCTTAGGTGAAGATTTAAAGGGACAAGGAGTGTTAGTCGCTAATGAGATTTCTCGCCCTCGTGCGAAAGTATTGCGGGAAAATCTTGAGCGCTGGGGTGTTAGCAATGTCTTGATTACGAGTGAGAGTCCAGAAAAGTTAGCACCGCACTTTTTACAATTTTTCGATAAGATTCTGGTGGATGCACCGTGTAGTGGGGAAGGGATGTTTAGGAAGAATCCTGAAGCCATTAAATATTGGTCTGAAGACTATGTCTTAACTTGTCAGAAACGGCAGAAAGAGATTCTTAAAGAGGCAGTCAAAATGCTTAGACCAGGTGGAGAGTTGATTTATTCAACCTGTACCTTTTCTCCAGAAGAAGATGAGCAAATTGTTGCTTGGTTAGTGAAGAACTTTAATTTGGTAATTACGCCAATTAAGTCAATAAAAATGGATAAAATTAGCCACGGTCATCTTGATTGGGCGCAGAACCTAGATGGTTTACAAAATACTCTGCGCTTCTGGCCGCAAGACGGACTTGGTGAAGGACAATTTATTGCTAAGTTGACCATGCCAGGAGTGACGATTAAAGCTCCAATTAAGAGAAAGAATAGGGCAAAGAAAAAATTAAGAAATAAGTTTGCACTATTCAAAGATGAGAAGAAATTAGTAGCAGCTATCTTAGATAAATTTAATTTACCAAGTGAACTTAATGATTGGCCCAAGCGAGTTTTAGTTAGAAAGCAGCACGTGTTTATTCCTGCTCTCACTGGTAAACAGTTAGATGGGCTGAAAATATTAAGTAATGGCTTAGAGCTAGGAATCTTAAAGAAGAAACGCTTTGAACCAGGGCACCAATTGGCTTTAGTATTGGGGCAGGTTAAACAAGAGCGGGTAATCGATTTGCCTAACCAAGAAAATTATCAGAGTTATTTACACGGTGAAACGGTTAAAGTTGACAGCGATCTTCGTGGTTTTGTATTGATTAGTTATCATAATTTAATTTTTAGTTTTGGAAAAATCGCGAATAACGGTGTTATAAAAAATTATTACCCTAAAGGTTTAAGGACACTGAAGAAAGGATAAAAATAATGATAAAGTTAATTGCTACAGATATGGATGGTACCTGGTTAAACGATAAAAAGTCATATGATGTTGATCTGTTTTTGCGTGAATTTAAAATAATGCAGGAACGGAATATTAAATTTGTTGTTGCCAGTGGTAACCAGCACCAAAATTTATTAACCAGATTTCCGAAGGTTGCCGAAAAAATCTACTTTGTTGCTGAAGATGGTGCGCTGGTCGCTAAGGGAAGACAGGTGTTGCATTATGATGCGTTATCTGATCATGATTGGTCAGTTATGTTGAAATTGACGCAGCAATATCCGCAAAAAGCCGTTGTTTCAGGATTAGTCAGTGCTTATGTCCGAGAAAAAGACGGACAGGCATATGCAAAAGACTTAAAGAAATATTTTGAGAAATTAACGGTTGTAAAAGATTTTGATCACCTTAATGACAATATCTTTAAATTGACCTTTAACATGCCAGAAAAAGATATGCCGGATATGTTAACTAAATTAAGAAGAGCACATCCTGAGATTGGTTTTGTTTCTGGTGGTGCTGATTCAATTGATATATCAACCAAAGGGATGAATAAGGCCGTTGGTCTCAAGTATTTGGGTAAGAGATTTGGCATTGAATCCCGTGAAATGGTTGCCTTTGGTGACAGTGGCAATGATGTGGGGATGCTTAAGTATGCTGGCAGAGGTTATGCGACTGGAACTGCGTTGCCGAGTGCTAAAACTGCAGCAAACCAAATTATTGGTTCAAGTAACGATAGTTCAGTTCAAAAAGAGATTTGGCATTTGCTTAATAATTAAAAATTAGCTGGTTATTTAAATTAATTTTTCTAAATTTTGTGATGAATATCACATTAATTGAATAGTAAATAAAATATTAATAAAATAATTTAAATAGTAGAGTAATTTAATAACATAGATGAATCTGCTCTAAAAGCAAAAACGCTCAGAAATAAAAATTTATTTCTTGGGTGTTTTTCTTTGTTCTAGCAACGTTTTTGAATGCTATTTAGCAGTTAATTTGTATCGAATTCTTGATTTTAGTTTTGCAAAAGAATTTTGTTTAGGTATAATCCAAGGCATAATATTATTTTATGCTTGGTTGCTAATTAACAATTGAGTGTTTTTTATGGAGGATTGTAATATGACTAACAGCATAGGCTTAGACCTGCACCTTTACCCGGGCTTACCTAAGCAAACTGAATATCGCCATTTTTCTAAGGAGTTGCTTAGAGAGAAAGTAGGGAGGAATAAGGAGCTAACACCATATATTTCAGTGGACTCAAAGTATCGCATAAATCCAGATTTGCTGGCCGTGTATGACTTTAAGAAGGAGCCACTTTTGGGAAAATATCAGAGTGTGTTGATTGATCGTGAGCGAGGCATTATCTTAAGTAGACGCGGCAGTAAAGCCCATTTCTATTATTTTCTTAAGCATAAATTAATCAGTGGCTTGGCCTTTCAAAAAGCAATTGACCAACGTTTGCATTATAGGCGTTATCACGTAATCTCAACTGGAAAACGCGCGTACTTTTCTATCCATGGTTATACCGATGGTAGTACTGATTGGGTGGCTTTGCACTTGATGGATGATTACCAGTTGTGCGGCCAACATGCTATTAGGTTTAGTGCCCTTAAAATCAATGGGCTTGATTATAGCTTTACCTTTGATAATTGCAGTCAGCATATTCGTAGCGAATTAACTGAAGGCCTGCGCCATAATAATTTAGTATTTAAAGTTTTGCAATATCATTTAGAAGATACCATGGGCTGGTCAATTTACCGCTTGC
>ENA-UOOK01005039-UOOK01005039.1-fermentation-metagenome-genome-assembly--contig:-NODE-5039-length-13628-cov-87.143299_pt1 | contig 13628 bp, 10 predicted proteins | sample MGYA00245777_ERZ724023 | MGnify/ENA primary metagenome ERZ724023 (study PRJEB28704, sample SAMN03018312) | fermentation metagenome | biome: anthropogenic terrestrial biome; feature: soil... | reverse complement strand
AGAGTTGTTAAATTACAGGTGTCTCAAAATATCAACTAATTAATGAGGGAGCACCAAAAAATAATAAAAGCAAATAATAAAAACAGAAAATGAAAAAAAGGCAGGAAAGGAAAGAAAAAAAATGGAAAAGCAGGCAGAAGGAAAAAGAAAGAAAAAAATCCAACTCAGTATAATCAAAAATCTCAGTATATAAAATCAAGAACAATTGAAACTGCATAGATAATCAATGTTACATGGAAAAAGGGAAGTACCTTCAAGCCGGCTGTGGGACTTTTTTCTTTCCAGAGATAGAGGTTTGACCCTGTGAGAAGTACAAACCCTACGAAAAAGCCGTAAAGCGCCATATTTCCAAGTTCCCTTAGAAAGAAAACAGCTGCAAGGAAATGCAGAACTGTAAAACCTGTAATCCAGTACATGGTTCCTTTTTCGCCATAAAGTACAGTTATGGACTTCATGCCTCTTGCCAGGTCATTTTTCAGGTCTATAAAATCGTTCAATCCCAAGTGTGCCATTGTCCAAGGATAGAAAAAGATCATATAAAGCAGCATGGTCATGTCTGGCTGCCCGTAACAGAGATAACCTGCCGCCGGAAAAAGTGTAAAGTCGGTTCTGCCCAAAAGTTGCGCAATCGGATACTTCTGGTCTCTTTTTTTTACCTGGTAAAAAGCTTCAATACTGTAAGAGTACAGCATGATTGCAAACACATATAAGGAATTAGGATAGGGAAGTGTAAGAGTCAAGGCTGAAATAGCTATTACAAGCAGGATAAACAACGAGAAGGCGTTTTTTGAAGAAATTTTTCCTGAAGGAATAGGTCTCTCTTTAAAAGGCCTCCAGTATCCTGTAAGCGTATTCTCTACATCAAGTCTATCTCTATTCCTGTCCACATAATCATTAAGTATAAGACCGGCCTCGAACCCAAGTAGACCAATCAGAGCCACCTTAATCGTCAATATCCAGGAAAAGCCGCCATAATTTGCAAAAGCAAGCATCAATCCAGAGCAGGAAATCAGAGGCCAGGCAGGAAGAAAATGAGCACGCATGAGGTTAAGATAAGCTCTTAGGGATTCTGTCATTTTTTGCCCTCAATAATAAACCCTTATCAATCTAAAATTAAGCTAGTTATGGCGTCGAAACTGCTTGAAAAAGTCGTATATATAAGCTTATCTAATATTTTTTTAAACTTTCTCTGATAGCAGTGAGAAAAAAATCAGAATTACTAAGTTTAAATGTTTATAGAAGTTTTCGAATCCAGGATATGCAAAACCAGAGTAAATTTACATCTTCCTATTTTAAAAAACAAAAATCGTAGCCTTTTAAAAAGGCTACTTAGGTAATTCCTTCTTTATACTGCTAAATTAAACAGTTGTTTCAGCGGCTTCTTCGTCAGCTACTTCTTCGTCAGCAGCTTCTTCATCAGCAGCTTCTTCATCAGCTACTTCTTCGTCAGCTACTTCTTCGTCAGCTACTTCTTCGTCAGCTACTTCTTCGTCAGCAGCTTCTTCGTCAACAGCTTCTTCGTCAGCGGCTTCTTCATCAACGACTTCTTCGTCAGTGACTTCTTCGTCAGCAGGTTCTTCAGCTATTGCGGGTTCATCAGTCACTTCTTCTGCGGCTACATCATCTGTCTCATTATCAGCTGAATCAGCACAGCCGGCTGCAAAGACAACAGTAGCAATAACAAGGAGCATTGCCATAATCTTTAACATTTTTTTCATTAATAATACCTCTAAAGTTCTCTTCCTTTTTTACACCCAGCTCATATAAAATTATGAGATTTTCATATGAGATATTTATGCATGACCAGCCAATAACATTAAAACTTTTCGATTTGATAAAGTTATAATAACACAAAACAGCAAGTATTATGTGAATATATAGGATTTTCAGTCCATATTTGAGCAAATATTATTTATAATTATAATTATTGTTTATTTTTTAATATAGTACTCTAAATAAATCTTGCCAAGAGAACAAATATGAAAGGAATAAAAAGAAGAGTCATTTGGCGAGAGAAAAATATTTAAATATGGTATAATATCCCTCCGTTGAGAAAGCGCAAACCTTTAAACATTTAGTTTGAAAAAATATAAAAGCAATTTGAGGATAAAATACTGAAAAGTTATAAAACGGTTAAATGTTGTGGCAAAGCTCGAAAGGAATTCAAAAAATCCCTGTTCATAGGCTATGTTAAGCCTGTAGAAAATGAAGATGAGGCAAAAGCTTTTATAAAAAGGATAAAAGAATTACATCGAGATGCAACCCATAATGTTTCTGCTTATTTTGTAAAGGAAAAAAGTTCTTTTGTTCTCAAATATGATGATGACGGGGAGCCTGCGGGCAGTTCAGGAAGGCCTATTTTTAAAATACTCGAATCAAAAGAAATCCTAAATACAGTTATAGTCGTTACCCGGTATTTTGGAGGAATAAAACTGGGTTTCGGGGGACTCTCACGAGCATACCGGGATACGGCACTTTCCGCGATTGAAAAGGCAGGAATTATTGAGGTCTTCGAACAGGTCAGATTAAGAATAAGCCTGGAATATGCAGAAAGCCAGAAAGTAAGAAATCTAATAGAAAAATACGGAGTAATCCAGGAAGAAATATACTTGGATAATGTAGAATTCATTCTCTTTGTAAAAGAGGAGTTTGAAGCTGAGTTCGTTAAAAAATTGAGGAATCAAACAAAAAATAAGGTCGAGATTGAAAAAATTTAATTGAACCAAAAAGCTAGTTCTATAAACTTCAAACTTTATTCTATGATTTTTCCAATTATAGAATTCTGTGATTTTCCAGTAGATATATAAATACCACAGGTATATTTATCTCAAATGTTCCTGAAGGGCAAAAAACCGCATCTGGCAGTAGTTATAGGCTGCATATTTTACGGTATGAATGGGCTTTTCATTGACCGTATTCATGATATGGCTATTGCTCCCATAATATTTTACAGGCTGCTTTTCGGCTTACTGTTCCTTTTTACCTATATAATTGTCAGAGGAAGGACTTCAGACCTGAAATTGAAGAAAAAAAGAGGAAGCCTTCTCCTACAGGGAGGGCTTGTTGTCGCGTGCATGCTGCTTTACTTTATCTGCCTGAAAAGTACCTGTGTTTCTATTGCTATCCTGCTACAGTATACAGCCCCCTTTTACGTAATGCTTGCTTCTCCTCTAATCCTGAATGAGAAAATCGGGAAGGAAAGTATAACTGCTCTTTTTGTAGCAATTACAGGCGTATTCCTTATAGTAAGGCCGGAAAGCCTCTCTGGAATTGAACTTACAGGCTCCTATATGCTTGGCATTGCAGCTGGATTGCTCTCAGGAGTGATCTTTGCAGCATTGATTATGAACGTAAAAATCCTGAAAACCGAATACTCAGAGCTTGCAATAATGTTCTGGCCTATGGGGATAGCCCTGTTGCTTCTAAGCCCCTTTGCATTCAAGGTTTCTCCTGATATTCTTTATAGCAACCTGAGAGTCCTTGTAGCCTTTGGGATAATATCTATAGGTCTTGGAGAGATATTTACGGTTCTCGGACTTGCCAATCTCAAAGCTCAGACAGGCAGCCTTCTTGCTCTGATAGAACCTGTCAGCGGGGTATTTTTTGATATAGCTGTGCTAGGAATTGGATTATCGTCCGAGGCGCTTGCAGGTTGTACCCTTATACTGGCTTCTGCCACATTCATAAGTCTCAAAGGCTCAGAAAATATAAAGAAAAGAGAAAAAACCCTTTTTTAAGGAGACTTCCAGGACATCCTCTTTTAAGGACCCCTACCAAAATATAAGAGGCCTAAGAGAAGCTTAAAGAAAATCACTAAATTACTGTGAGAAATAGTTATCTCTTGCCCTGACAAGCGCTTTTATATTCTCAAGTGGAGTCTGGGGAGCAAGCCCACAGCCGGGTGCAAGGATATCAATTCCGTCTTCAAGGCAGGCAGTCGCTTCAATAAGAACCGCATCAGTTCCCTTTGTCAGCAGGGTATCGGAAGGAGAAACATTTCCTATGAGACGTACCCTATCACCTATAATCCTTTTTGCGAAACTCACACTTACTTTTTCTTCAATGCTTATCCCCTCAAACCCTGTATCTGCAAGTGGATCAAGAACCGCAGTTGCGTCGCCGCACATATGAAGAATCTTCAAGCCTTTTACTTTCCTGCAAACTTTCCTGTAGAGTGGAAAGACCGAAGTTTCGAACATCTCAGGGGAGATAATGTCAGGTCCTGCTTCAGAATCTATAAAGGTTATGGCATGTGCTCCCCTTTCGAGCAGACCATTGGCATATTCTATACAGGCGTCGGTAAGAACTCCCATGAGTTCCTCAAGAACTTCAGGGTTTGTCACAAACCACATAAGATAGTTTCTCATTCCAGCAAGCATGGAAGCAAGTCCAGCCGGCCCTATAACCCCTGCGACTACTGGAACGGTTTCTCCTACTTTTTCATTCAGGATTTCAACTGCATCGAGCATTACCGAGGTACGTCTGCTCTCCAAAAACGAATCCGGAATCGTTATGTTCCTGACATCTTCCTTATTCTTGCAGGGAAAATCTGTTACATAAGGTTGTATATCTATACTGCCTTCGTCTACTGTGCAGCCAAAAGTTTCAGCAAGCACGGTAGTATCGAAAGGACAGCGCACATTCTCAAATCCTGCAGTTTCATACCCTGCCAGGGCGAGTGCAGCCATTTTTTCAGCGTTGTAATTTGCCTGGGGCCAGTATGCTCCAGTCAGTTCCATAAGTTCAACAGTGCCAGTCTGAGTTACCGAACATACAGGAATGATATCTAAAGCCTCTCCTTTCAGTGCCTTTTCAAATCTCTCTTTCAGGGTAAATTCATTCATTTTTGTCACCAGAATCCAGTCATTGGCTAAAAGAATGCTTTGGAGAATCTTTTCAGGTTTAATAGTACGCTGATGTTATATTGGGGCGATGGTATAAAAACATGTGAATGAAAAAACTTGCAGGTGTTAATTAAGATCCGTGTTAATTAAGACCCAGTTATTGGTATGGATTAAAAAATCGGAATCAAGAAAAATGAAAAGCGAATAATAATAATAATAATAATAATAATAATGTAAGAGGAGCGGCTTCTAGTTATCGTTCCAAGTATTCAAGCATGTTTTAAGTATTCAAGCATTATTCTCTAATTAAGAAACGTTTTCGCGCCAGTTACCAGGGGGTATTGTGATCTCAAACATCGCGCCTGTTCCTTCAATTCCGGTTTCTTTTATCTCCATGCCTGTAATTGAAAGAATGCCTTTGACTAGAAAAAGGCCAAGTCCTGTATTTCTTCCAACGGATTTTTCAAAAATTAACTCTTTCATTGCAGGAGGGATCCCTATACCATTGTCTTTTACTTCAATTACAAGACCATCCGCAGCCCTGCGGGAACCAACACAGATTTCAGTTACATGCTCCCCATGTGCCCTTGCGTTGTCAAACAGGTTATAAAAGGCTTTTTTAAGCAGAGGATCGGCATATACCTCCAATCCGCTGTCCTCGATAGAAAATTTAATACCTTGGCTGGAAAAAGGGATAGCTGATTCTTTTGCAACGTTGCTTATGGATTGCCAGGTAGGGGAAACTATTCCGAGTTCCTGGTAGTCTTTTGTGAAAATAATCTGGCTATGGATTGTCTCTATACTTTTGTTGAGATTTCGTAGATACTTCTCTATTCGAGGATCGTTCTTGGCATCTTCAGGAAGAGTTTCTGAGATTAACTCGGTGTACCCTGAAAGCACATTAACCTGATTGAGAATATCATGTCTGGTAATGTTGCTCATAAGGTTTATCTTCTTATTCGCCTGTCTCAGAGCTTCTTGATATTGGTAAGTTTCAGTAATATCGCGAATCATTACCAGTTTACCTTCCGTATTATCTTTTGTCACAAGAGGGCTGACACTGAGTGTGAAGAATTTTGTTTCCAGATCAATCTTCAAGGAAATTTCTTTGCTGAAAATTCCCTCATTGATCTCACTTTGAGATATTTCTACATCGTTCCCGAAAAGTTGATTTAAGGTCCTTCCTATGACCTCATTTTTTGTTTTTCCTGCCAGTTCAAACGCAGCTTTGTTGATATCTACTATGGAATCTTTAAGGTCTAATACGATATATCCGTCACTCATAGACTCTATTACATTTTCTCTCGCAATCGGAATAATATTGAGAAACTCATGCTGCATGACACCCCAGAAAAGAATCAAACCTGTAACTATAAATATAAAAGGAGTCGGATCAAGGAATGCAAAAGGACCCATATTTGCTACATGGAGAATATTTCCCGATACTGGAATACAGGCAGCTGTGAGAGCAATTGCTGCCTGTGCTCTGTAGGGTGCAGTTAGATTGACAAACTGCTTGAAGATAAAAAAAATACCAAATATAATTAAAATAAATGAATAAATATAAAATGCCCAGAAAAAAGGCCCATGTATGAGCACAAGAAGAGGGAAACCCCCTGAGTTGTCTAGGTAATAACTTATAAAATGCATTTTGTGAAAGCTATTTGTAAGCATTGAAAAAATTGCGAGTAAAGGAAGTACGAAAAAAGCTTTCTCATACTTTCTCAAGAATTGATTATATACCCCTGAGTATTCAGCTGCGAATAGGAACCAAGCTACTGGAGCAAAGGCAATCCCGATATACTCGAGACGAGCAAAGAAATATTTTAGCTCAATGTCTGTGAGTCCGACCTCAAAAGCATAATTCACAGACCAGAGAGACATACTTAACATAATAAATATGAAATATCTTGAGAAATATAACCTGCGGTAGTTGAGGGCTCTGTATGCTTTGATTGCAAGCAATGTCGATATAAGTCCTGAAAATATTAGTGCTCCCATATAGGGATATGCAGCATTGTGAATTTGCAGGGAGATAAGATTTCCTTCCTTTTTAATTAGCATTAGGCGAATAAGAATAGCCAATTAACAGCTTTAAAAATTGAAGTGCGTCATAATAAATTACACAAAGCTTAGATATATAAATTTATGTTTTAAGTTAGGAACTATACAGAGGTATTTCGACATACTATTAGGTTAAAGCCGATTATATCTGATAAGTTTGGATAAAAATAAATCCGTAATTCTCTGAGAAAATGAAAAAGAATTTCTCAGAGTTCTTCACTACTCTGAGAGAGATTGAGAATTCCAGGTAGTCCGATGTTAAATTTGTATTTCTTAGAACTTGATGCTTCAAGAATCCGCTGTTTTATGTAATATAGCGCATTCAGAAGGCTCTCATTGTTTTCAGAATCCATATCTCCTGCATAGGGATGGATATTTTCTTCAAGGGCATTCAGAAGCCTTGGATCAAGGTCATTTATGAAGTAAGTATCCAGAACCAGAAGGTTTGAAATCTGTTCGTAGAAACCTGAAAGTTCCCGAAGCCAGACCGGAACTCCGTAATCTCTTGCATACTTTTCCCTGTTAAGGAACTCAAGGTAACTGGAAATAGTATCTATGAGATCTTCGGTTAGCCTGTTATCAGGAAACATGATTGGGAAACGTCTCATAACTGCTGGAGCAGTGTAGCCTGAGTACATCATTTCAGACCTACAGAGTGAGGGAAAGAGCCTGGCAATGGAACTATTAAGGACTGCAGTAATGTAAGCATACTTACTCGGATCCTTGAGAACAATTCCACACCCATTCTCAAATACATGATTTCCGGTAGTATCGAACGCAGCCTGTAGGTGATAGCCTTCAGTAGCAATGATTTTTGGAGTATTAAAGTACTCAAAAAATTTTCCACCTCTTATGTCATAGTCCACAGATTTAAGGGGAGAGTCATCACGGCAGAATCCTCTTTTGAATTCCATAATTCTCCCATAAGCCATAGGGAATTTCGTTTTGAGTTCTTCGGGTGGAATTACATTGTATTCTTTCTTTTTTTCCTTACCTGACAACTCATAAGGCAGCATAAAACGGTAAGGTGAAGAGCGAAATGCAAATTTTTCGGAAAAAGCCCCTGATACATACGGATAGACAAGTTCAGGTTCTATAAATACAGGTTTACACAGGCCTTCGCAAAGATAATATGAGTCTGAACCTCCTTCTTCAGGAAGGGCAAGTCTGTGAAGCAGACTATTTTTTGTGTTTACACCTCCGAAGATGCTCTCGGATACATCTCCAAGTGTAACAGGAATTTCGCGTATTTTTTCAACCATTTTGTTTTGTTTAAGAAACATCTATTATTTCACTTCTGTAGAGGTACGTTGAGAAATATTCTCCTTTTTACATTTTTATTCTTAGGACGCAATCATCTGAGTGGGCTATAACAATTGCATTATTATACTGAATTTAGGACTTTTAGACCCCCTTTTAAAAATATCAAGTCCTGAATGAAATCTAGATAGGATCGGATTACCTATGCAGAGAATAATACAATATCATAAGTATATAAATATAATCTCACTGATAATATATTATAAATATAAATCATGATAAATAGAACGAGTGATGAATACAACCTAGAATTAGAAATAAAAACCAATAAAGAAGAATTAGAAATAAAAACCAATAAAGAAGAATTAGAAATATAATCCAATAAAGAAGAATTAGAAATACAATCCAATAAAGAAGAATTTAATTAGATTCGTGTTACAACTAGTTAAAAGAATTTAAATAGGTGCATTCTGATTATAATTATGTGCGGGAAAAAGATAAGTCCAACGTCTTTGTAATAAGAGAGGCTACTTCGCAAGATATTCAGGGAATGCTTGAGATCTTTAATTATTATATAGATAATAGTTTTGCAGCCTATCTCGAAACTCCTGTTGGACCGGACTTTTTTCAGCCTTCCAATAATGAGTATGAGCATGATAAAACCCAGCATTTTCCCTTCTATGTAATAGAGGAAAAAGAGGAAAACAACAGAGTGATAGGTCTTGGAGTCCTGAGGCCTTATTTTCCCTTCCGGAATTTCCAGCACACTGGAGTTGTCTCATATTTTATCCTCCCAGCATATACAAGAAAAGGTTTAGGAGCAAAGCTGCTAGATGTTTTGTACCTGAATGCTAAAAAGAAGAACATGAAAAGCCTCCTTGCAAATGTCTCCTCAAAAAACCAAGCTAGCCTGAATTTTCACCTTAAACATGGATTTGTAGAGTGTGGCAGGTTTAAAGCCGTAGGAACGAAATTCGGAAAATATTTTGATATTATATGGTTTCAGAGGTTCCTGGAAGAAAGTCCAGAAAACATAACTTGAAACAATTTTCTATTTACCTAATAATTGCCCTTTAAAGACTATACAGCTTTCCAATAACCCTCTTAAGAAAGCTGTATAGCCTTGTTTTCCGGTCGTACCAGTGATTACCTACTGCCTATTACCTACTGCCCATTATTTACTGCCTATTACCTGCTGTCTATATACCTAACAGGAGTACATTCCTTTTACAGCACTCAAGAAGATTAACCCCTGCTACTAGAACCTGTGAGAGGCAAATAATCAATACTCTCTTTTATGGCATAAATTTCATCACAGATACCATCTCTATTTTTATCTACATGGGTTTGGCTGAAGCCATCTCCCTGTGGTTTAGCCCAGAAATTCCCACCAAGGTAAGGCCCACCAAGAATGTTTTTTTCTTGCTTAAGGGTTGTGTTAAAGCTTGTACCTGCGTTTGAGCCTTCAAGATAAATATTGTTCTTGTTGTTGAAATAATTGTTATAAATTAAGCTGTTTCCTGAATTAAGCAGGTATAGCCCATATTCGGAATTCGAAATAATCCTGTTACCGTTTAACGTATTACTCTTGGAGAAACCGAGATAAATTCCGTGCCTCAAATTCGAGTTTGCCAAATTACCCGACAGTCTGTTATCATTGGAGCTTTTCAAATATATGCCGAATTTGTTATTTGATACATCGTTATCATTCAGATCATTGTTACCGGATAAAGTAATCCACATCCCGTAGTTACTGCCGGATATCGCGTTATTTAGAAGTGAATTTTTGCTAGAATTCTGCAGAAAAATCGAGACCCAGTTGTTCGAGGCTGCATTGTTAATTAGCGTATTTCCGATTGAATCCCATACACTGATTCCGGCGTCTGTGCTGTTTAATGCAGTATTGCCCGTAAGAACATTTCCACTTGATGCCTTCGTGTAAATACCGATTCGGTTATTCTGTGCCCTGTTATCGTTCAGTTTATTATTATTGCTTGAAGAGTACAGCCAGATGCCATAGTCGCTATCAGACACTATGTTGTTATTAATCAGGTTTGAGCTGGAATTTCTCAGAACGATAGAAACACTGTTTTTCGATGCGGTAGAATTGCTTAACGTATTCCCAACAGAATCCCATAAATTGATACCAGAGCTGGTGCTGCCTGATGCCGTATTATTATTGAGAATATTTCCACCGGAAACTTTCAGATAGACACCAATTTTATTGTTTGACAGATTATTTCCATCCAGCTTATTGTTGCTGGAAGAATCCACCCAGATGCCATAGTTGCTGCTGGATATCGAATTGTCGATAAGTGTATTTTCTGCGGATTTACGCAGAAAAATTGAGGTTCCTTTCCCGGATACAGTATTATTACTCAAAATATTACTGCTGGAAGAGTCAAGGCGGATTCCAAACCCTGTATCCGAATTTGAATTAATGAGAGTTAAAGACGTGCCCGAATTGGGAATGTTTAGCATAGGGTCGATGTAATTGTAAGATAGTTGGTTATTTTCGATATTGCAGTACTTAACTCCATTAAGGCGAATGCCTGCGGGGGGGGAATCTACAGGCCCTACTATATTCAGCCCGCGAATTGTCACTCCATCCGCACTAACATAGAAAATGTCATCCTGACGGTTGGCTGCCTTGATAATAGTATCCTCACTACTGCCAGATTTGGAGGTAAGAGTTAAGTTCGTTACATTTACTTTGACGTTTTCTTCATAAACACCCGGGAAAATAAGGATTGTATCACCAGGGAGTGCATTGTCTATTGCAGCCTGGATCGAAGTAAAATCCGCAGCCTGTCCTGGGCTGTTATTTACAGTAATAATTACTGGATTTAATCCTTTGAGGGGGAAATAATCTATTAACTGGCTGCCTTCTATATTATACTGGGAGTCAAGAATTCCATCAAGGTCAACGTCCCTGGTTCCGGTAGGATATACAGACTCATCAGGTTTTTCCCAGAAATTTCCGCCCAAGTAAGGACCACCAGCTATGTTAATACCCTTGGTTTTAGTCGTATTCCATACATTTGTATCCGAAACCGTTTCGGAGTTTACGTTTACTGTATTATTGAAATAGTTATTATAAATAAGATTTTTTGAAGTTTCGTAAATATGCAGTCCCTGTATCTCATTGAGAGTTACAATATTATTAATCAGAGTATTACTGTTTGATTCGCCCGTTAAAGAAATACCTACCATGTTTTTAGAGATTTTATTATTATCCAGAAGATTATCAGGAGAATCGAAAAATGAAATTCCGCTACTGCAATTTGAGATTGAATTATTAATCAAATTATTGTACCAGCTTTCACCAAGGCTAATCCCAGTTAGACAGTCTGAAATCTCATTATTTTCAAGCATATTGCCTGAACTCATCATATATAGATCGATACCGCAGTTGTTCTTGGACAATTTATTATTTTCAATGTGGCAGTCAATAACTCCAAGAAGATGAATTCCAGCCAATTCAGATCCAGTTATGCCAAAGCCTTTAATGCTTACACCGTTTTCCCAGATACTGAAAACTTCTTGGGAACTATCGGCTGCTCGGACTATAGTATCAGAGAAACTTCCAGACTCGGAAACAATAGATATATTCTTTGTAATTACAATGTTTTCCTCATAAAGACTGGGTTTGACAACTATCTCATCTCCTGGATTTGCAGCATCTACTGCAGCCTGAATCGAGGTAAAATCTGCAATCTGATCTAGGCTATTATCTACAGTAATTACAGCAGCTGCTGCATTCCCTGCAGTCACAAGGTTAAATGCAAGAAGTATTAGAAAAATAGTTTTGGATATTTCTTTTATTTGCACCATAGTAAGCTCCTTTATGAAATTTTAGATAAGGTAGCGAGGTCTTGTTTTGCAGCAATTATCTAAGTTAATAACCGGACATGGAGAATTTATGTGAGGTATCACAGGATTTCCCTGAATCCGAGGAAATTGATATTGAATCAATTAGATCGAAGTCACATGGATTAGGTCAATTAAATTGGTTAAATCAGTAGATCAGTTGATTAATCAGATTGGATCGTAGGGAATTCTCACAGTTACTGTAAATTTCAAACATTGAGGTTAGTCCTTATACAAGACGAGACAAAAAAACCAAACACTCAAAAATTTTCCCTGTTTTTATTTTCATCCGGTTTATTGTCCTAACGATCTTGCTGTCATTATGACGTAGAATGACAGCGTTTTTCAGCAGGAAATTTGTAAATATTGGAACTTAAGTCATATATAAAAAAATTATACTGTTATATAAAACTAACTGAAGACTTAAAAACTGTGTATTCAAAAAGGAAAGGCTTCATTAAAATCTCTAAATTTTTAGTGTAATCTGGATTGAAGCCATAGCCAGTTCCTCTACGATCTTGATACTTTCGGCTTGACCAGCAAATATTAAATTCATAAACATGACCAGGAAGCGCACGAGTTACAAAATATTTTATTTTACTTTAGTAAAACGGAGAAGATTAAAATAGAACAATGAAAATATAAACAGGTAGGGAAGGGTTAGGGGAGGGTTAGTTTTGAGCAGAGCTTTGCTTCCTTTTATATTTGTTTTAATTCTTATATTCCAGGCTCTAAACATGCAAGGGTACGCCGGAATAGAAAGCAAGAATCTTGAGTACATTATTCCAGCAGACGAGAGAGAAATAAGCCATAACAACAGCGGAAAAGATTATAGGGACGGGATCGTTGATAATTTTAAGAATTTCACAATTCTTAATTTCCCAATCGGATATTACAGCTCATGTAAAAAATTATCTAATGATGTAATATAGGCAGAGGCACTAGATATTCGATTTAGGGATGAACTGAGGACATTGATTGGGGACATTGAGGGATACTCATTGAATGAAATTATTAAGATGTAACTCGTAAAAGAAGCTTTTTGGGGTGAAAATCTGAAAGCGATAAGGATTCATGAGTTTGGGGGACCCGAGGTTCTGAAGTATGAGGATATTCCGGAATCCCAGCCAGGGCCGAATGAGGTTCGGATTAGAGTTATTGCAGCCGGGGTCAACCCAATAGATTGGAAGATACGTAGAGGCTATATAGAATTGCCCTTGCCAATGACTGTAGGATCAGATGTTGCAGGTGTTGTGGATGTGGCAGGACAGGGAGTGAATTCCTTCCAGCCAGGGGATGAGGTATTTGCAAAAGCATCTGCAGGACAGGGAGGATATGCTGAATATACGGTTGTCAATTCTACACAGGTCGCGCAGACGCCCAAAAGTATAGGGTTTATTGAAAGCGCTGCCATTCCTACTGCTGGTCTGGCTGCCTGGCAATCACTTTTCGATCTCGCAGGTCTTGAGCGGGGACAGACCGTGATTATTCATGGCGCTGCAGGCGGGGTTGGGACCTTTGCAGTCCAGTTCGCCAAATGGAAAGGCGCATATGTTATCGGCACTGCCTCGAGTAAAAATGCCGAGTTCT
>ENA-UOOK01005038-UOOK01005038.1-fermentation-metagenome-genome-assembly--contig:-NODE-5038-length-13630-cov-2.675727_pt1 | contig 13630 bp, 14 predicted proteins | sample MGYA00245777_ERZ724023 | MGnify/ENA primary metagenome ERZ724023 (study PRJEB28704, sample SAMN03018312) | fermentation metagenome | biome: anthropogenic terrestrial biome; feature: soil; material... | reverse complement strand
CTAAATATCCATTTTATGGACAAGCAACCCTTGACAATGGTATAATCGGGCATTTCCACTTGCATCCAAGCGTTTTAAATAACAAAGAAGCTCTGCCAACTATACTTATACATTCTAACAATCAAAATATTGTTTATCTTGAAACACCATTTTATCTAAAGGATGGACACGGAGCTACAAGTGTATTGCAATCTGATTTTCTTAATGTAAAGTCAGCATTATATATTATAGGAATGTCTTTTAGTTGCTTTTTGCTTTTCACAATTTGCTTTACTGTTTCCACAGTCAATTTGCAATCTTGGGCAAATCGTCCGAAAACAATACCTGATATCCTGCTTTGCTTCACCTGCAATAATGATTGTAAATTGCGTTCGAATTCCCGTGTAAAATATTCTCCCATAATATTATCGTCTTCAAGAAAAAGGATTACATCATTCAGATCCGGCATAAATTCAGTACCTTGTAATAAGTTAAGCGTGCAAAGGTTACCTCCGATTATCCTGCCTTCGCAGTGACCTTCTTGAATAACTGTATAATTACCTGCTTCAATCGATGGAACAATCTCGTACTCATTATAGCCCATGACGCATTTTTCAAAGTATTCATTCGTATAATCTCTGTTATGTAGATACCCAAAAGTGCAAAAATGGGGACCATGATATGTAACAAGTCCGGTCTTTGCATGTATGGCGTTCAATAATGCTGTGATATCTGAATATCCACAGATCAACTTGGGATTATCTTTGATTATGGAATAGTCAATGTATTCCAGAACTTGATTGACATTAAAGCCGCCGATAGAAGTTAAAATAGCCTTTACGTTTCGGTCCAAAAATGCGTTATGTAAGTCTTTAACCCTTGATTGTACACTTGCAGAATCTGCATACTCTACTTCTTTGTTGTGGTTAGAAAATGTGATGAAATAACCTTTGCTTTGTAAGTATTCCAAAGCGCTACAAAAAACATTTTCCCTTATAACACCTGTACTTCTAGACGGTGCAATGATCCTTATTTCATTGCCTTTTTGCAGTCTTTTTGCGTACATGTAGTTTTTTACCCTTTCTCTCGGTTTTCCTTTATTTTTTCAATGGACTTGTGGTCAGGGGTGACATGCATTGTTTTGTAATCGGTGTATATGACCATACCGGGCTTTGCACCTCTTGGCTTGTTTACATACTTCACCCTTGTATAATCCACCGGTACATTGCCGGATTGTTTGGCTTTGCTGTGGTAAGCCGCCAGCATTGCCGCTTCATATATAGTGGACTCCGGTATTTCTCCATAATCTTTTTTTATAATAACATGAGAGCCGGGGATCTTTTGGGTATGAAGCCAAATGTCATTAGACTGTGCGGTTTTTAAAGTTAATTGATCATTCTGCGTGTTGTTTTTACCGACATAAATCCTCAACCCGTCGGAGGAATAGTAACGATGAGGTTTGGATTCTCCTTGATTCTTTAATTTCTTTTTGGACTTTGTTTCCTTGATATACCCGTTATCTATTAACTCTAATTGGATTTCATTAATGATCATATCATCAGTACTGTCGTCCAACAGCTGATCCACGCTTTGCAGATACTCAAGTTCAGCTGATGTTTCTTCAACCTGCCTAATGGAGTATTCATACTTGGATTTGGCCTTTTGATACTTTTTATAATAACTTTGAGCATTTTGCTGAGGGGATTTGTTTTCATCCATAGGGATTTCCACGTAACGCTCATCTTCTGCGTAGTAATCCTGAACCAGGGCAACTTTTGTTCCTGTTTTCAAGGTATAAATATTTGCAGTGAGCAGTTCACCATACAGTCGCAATGTTTCCCTGTCCGCAGTTTCCCTGATTTGTTCTTCATATAAAGACAGCTTTTTTTCACAACGCGTTAAGTTGTTATGAAGAATCTTTTTTAAATGACTCTTTCTTTGCTCCAAACGATTGGAGTTGTCCTTGCTGAGAAAATATTCATCCAGCATTGCATTGGCCGAACCGAATTCTCTTACCGTTGCCATTTGAGTCAGTAAAAAACAATGAAAATCCACAGGAGCGGGGATCTCTCCGGGTGTGTATGCGATACAATAGGTATATTGCGTTGTTTCGATGATTTTTCGTATGGTATCAATTTGCAGAATTAAATTGGACTTTTCAAGAGGCATCAAAGATGAAAAGGGCTTTTTAGGGTCAATACCTGCTCTAAAGCAAACTTCCTTGCATAAGATGGGACTAAATCCTTTCAAATGCTCCAAAATGGTTTTTTCGCATGTTAAATCGGATTCTAGCATCTGAAACACTTCAGGATGGAATTGATTAATGGTAATCTTGTCTTGGGGAGGAGGCATTTGATAAGGGCGTGCAGGCATGATCTCCCTCACTCTGTTCACTTCTTCATCCACATGCTTGATGGCGTCTAAAATGATATCGTCTTTATTGACTAATATGATGTTACTACGTTTACCCATGATTTCTACAATGAGTTTTTTTACAGTGGAGTCTCCCATTTCGTCAATGGTACTGATGTGAAGGACGATAATACGCTCATAATCATCGCAACTTACCGACAGAATTCTGCCGCCTAAAAGATGCTTTCTTAAAAACATGCAAAACATCGGTGCATTCTCGGGATTTTTCTTATTATGATCCGTAATGTGGATTCTCGGATAAGCCGAGTTGGCACTGATCACCAGTCGTACCCTTTCTTTTTGCGTGCGAATTTGCATATTGATTTCATCCTTCTCCGGCTGATAAATGCGTTCAATCCCGGCTCCGGTTAATCGTTGATCCAATTCGCTTGCAATACAATTTGTAAATATCCCGTCAAAGGGCATAGTGGTTCTCCTTCTTTGTTCATGTTGAAAACAGGTATATTATATCATAATTCCGGATGAGACATTCTTTTATGATATAATTAAGAAAATCTTTTGTTTTCGCGACGGAGGAATCATGCTCATTGTACTGATACCAATAGTTTTGCTCATTGTTGTACCGATGATTTTTTGGTATTCGGTGAAAGCAATCAATCAATATATATTTGATCATGTGGAATATACCTGTCGGTTTGTGGTGAACAAAGCCCATGAGGGGGATACCATTTATCTGATCGAGGAAGTCCACAACAATTGTTTTTTACCTGCGAAACGTTTGATGACGTCCATTCATGCATCACGTTGGTTGGAGTTTGCTACCACGCAATCCAATCTGGTGGGATTAACCCGTGTGGTAACCAGTGAATTTTCTTTAAAAGCATATGAAAGAATAAAGAGGACATGGCATTTACGTTGTGCAAAAAGAGGTGTTTATGAGATACAAAATAATACATTGACATTGGCTAGTGTTTTTCAATTGTCGGTGCAATCCGCCGCCATTCCGGTAAACACCAAACTAACGGTTTTCCCGGAGATTGTTGATATGCGATACATGATATTTTCAGGAAATGATTTTTTTGGAGACACAGTCATCAGGAGATGGATTTTAGACGATCCCTTTATTACTGCTGGAGCCAGGGAATATTTTCCCGGGGATCCCATGAACCGAATCCATTGGTCGGCAACAGCAAAGCATAACAACATTATGGTTCGGAAAAATGATTACACCGCCAAACTGGACCTGTTTGTCATATTAAACATTCAGTCGGTGGACAACGAATATGAGGATGTAATTAACAAAGATCTCATTGAGTATGGTATTAAAGTGGCTGCCACGGTCTTTGATCTTGCATTGAAAAACGGTGCCAAGATACAATTTGCCTGCAATGCAGGTACCCAGGGGGAGAGCACCAAAACCGTGTTGACCCCAAGCGGTTCATCAAGTCAACATGTCCAGCATTTGTTGAATGTGCTCTCCGGAATGGTGCTGAAGAATATAAGATATTTCGAAGAGTTTTTTAGAAATGTAACTGTTGACAAGAAGGACGCGGAAATCATTTTACTCACCTGCTATATCAACCGTGAAATGAGCGATATTATACGGGACTTGATCAGGGCAAGAAACAATGTGAAAATACTTTTATTGGACCGATATGCAAAAGCCATTGCAATGCCTGAAGGAGCGGATTTATATTATGTTTAAGGAACATTTGAAAAAATATCGATTTGTTTTTTTTCGATCATTATTGGCCTTTTACCCGTTTATTTTGATGGTGGATGCTTTAATCGCCGAGCGAAATGCATGGTATATGGAATTATGGTGTTATTTGTTCTGTGCTTTTATTGCATTTGCTGCCGGAATTGGTTATGAAGGATATTACTTCAACAGGCTACGTCAAAAAGAATATCCTACTCGTAAAAGATTCCGACAGGTGGCTGCAATCGCTGCCGTTATCATGATTGTTCTGCTGTATGGTTTATTAACACCTGTAGATGAAGTTGCTCGGAGAGTATATACGCTATCTCGGGGATTAGTGGTTTATCCTGTCATGGAAGCTGCTTTTTTTGCACGAGAAGTTGAAAAAAACAAGATCAAAGACATCCTGTATATGGTGCCGTCATTTATAGTTACGTTTTTATTATATTTTGTTTTCCCCCAAGCACGACGAATATATGGAAATATTGCCATGCTTACGTTGGTGGTACACGGGATTTTCTTTGCGACTTATTACACGGACTTATCTGCAAGGATCAAACAGACATATGGAAGATTAAAGACAAGAGGCTCCATTGGACGCTTTCTAAAAGCTTGGTCTGCATTTGTTAGCAAAGCGCGAACCCTTGCAGGTGATTTACTCATGCAGATGAGGGAAAGATGGAAAGACCTCACCTACAATTTCTTTCTTGTGAAAGGCTTTAAAAAGCTGATCACCGGTATTTTCCGATTCTTCCGAAGGGATAAGGAAACAAAAACGGAGCGACACAGCGACTATATAGATGAAATCGACACATGGTTCGTAGATGAAGATAATGCGGATCGAGTTCGGTACACTGTCAGGGGATTGTACAAGATCAAGGATCCGGTTCGAAAGGTTCGATATGCTTTCGGATTGGTTATGTCCGATTTGAAAGAGAAAAAGGTGGGAATCCGATATTTTGACACTGTGACCGTCATCGGAGAAAAGTCCAAAGTGATTAAGGACTTGGATCAATACATGGATCCGCTGTGTGAAATGTATGAGCATGTGCGGTACGGAGACCGCTGTGATGAACAAAGATCGGAGGGTGCGGCCATTTTAGCGGTATCAGCGGATACAACCATAAAAGAGAGCTATTGGCAACCGAAAGTATATGCCAATTCGGATTTTGAATTCGAAGGGAGTGATCAAAATTGATTTGCACGGTAGGTTTTATTACCATCCATATTCCATATGCTCAATCTTTGAAAGAGAAAAGACGGGTGGTCAAATCCGTTATAGCAAGAACCATAGGAAAATTTTCGGTTTCATGCATTGAAGCCGATTATTGCGATCTTTGGCAAAAGGCCATGATTGGAATCGGATATGTCTCTTCGGATCAAGGGCAGGCTGATAAAATAGAAAACAGAATACGTGCTTTTTATGAGGAGTTCGGAGAGTTTGAAATATTGGACATGAGTTTTGAAAAATTTACGGTATAGGGATTATTGTTAAAGGGGAGTGTATGAAATGGCTTCTTTTTCATCTGTTGTAAAAAGTGAATTATCGAATATAGAACCGGGGAGGTCTTGCTGTGTGCTGGCTGAGGTAGCAGGATCTGTTTGCACCAATGCGCGGGCTCAACCTGACGGATCCATGATCTTTGTGACTGAAAATTCCGCTGTGGCGCGAAGATTGTTCAAGTTGTTGAAGGAGCTATATACTGAAATTATACAAGTGAGCTATATGAGCAGCTTTAAATTCAAAAAGCACACCAATTATACGCTGACCGTCCCGGTGGAAGCGGTTTCGGTATTAAAAAACGATATGAAACAGTTGACGATCAATCAAGATCAACTTTGCTGTGCCAGAGCATATCTAAGAGGTGTGTTTTCAGCGGTGGGTTCTGTGAGCGATCCGCAAAAATCATATCATCTGGAACTGGCTGTTCGTAATATAGAGGTCATAGAACCCATCATACAATGCTTCAATTTGTTTGCTCTGAATCCCCATGTGATCCAAAGGAAAAACAACCATGTCATCTATATCAAGGAAGCCGACCAGATTGTGGACTTTTTGAACATCGTGCAAGCGCACAAAGCACTTTTGAAATATGAAGATGTTCGGGTATTAAAAAGTGTTCGTAATGACGTGAATCGTTTGGTTAATTGTGAAACAGCTAATTTGGACAAAACAGTGGATGCCGCAGTAAGGCAAATAGAATATATCAAACAGTTGCAACAAAATGGTGTTCTATATACATTACCCGAGCCGTTACAACAAATTGCCCGGCTAAGATTGGAAAACCCTGATGCTTCCTTGAAAGAACTCGGAGAGATGGCAAATCCTCCTGTAGGAAAATCCGGAGTGAACCATCGTTTGAAAAAGCTTGAGCAGATTGCAGAATCATCGGGAAATAATGAAAACCAAGCGGCAATAAAGGATTGACAGAAGTCTCCATGGAATATAAACATTCGTGAATAAAACAATTATGGATTCGATTGGAGGGTTCATGACTTGAGCAATTATATTAGACGCTTCGGGGATCATTTGATTATCAGATTTCCAAAAGAAGCCGATCATCACCATTTGTTATCCTTAAGTGACAAGATACGGATGGAGTTCATCAAAAAGGGTGTTAAAAACATCATCTTTGATTTTAGTGATGTGGCTTTTATGGACAGTTCGGCTGTAGGGTTGGTTATATCCAAAAGTAAAACAGTGGAGTCCTTAGGCGGTAAAGCAGGCTTATGCTGTGCAAAAGGACATGTTTTGAAGGTTTTAAATGCATGTGCTGCAACCGGCATTAACCAAATGTTTGTCAATGTCGAAGATGCGATGAATAGTTTCGATAAGAAACAAAATGCTTGAATTAGATATACGAAGGGAGTGTCATCATGGAATTTTTTAACGAAATGACCGTTTCTTTTAAATCGTTATCCATAAACGAATCTTTTGCGCGGGTTACCGTTGCCTCTTTTGTTGCCTCTTTGGATCCTATTTTGGAAGATCTGGCTGATATCAAAACCGCTGTATCCGAAGCGGTGACCAATTCCATCATACACGGGTACGAAGGGAAAGAAGGTGTGATTACCATACACTGTACCATCACCGGTAAAAAGGTGACCATACAGATTACGGACAACGGTGTTGGAATTGAAGATATCGAGCAAGCCAAGCAACCTTTGTATACCACTAAACCGGAAATGGACCGATCGGGAATGGGTTTTACCGTCATGGAAACATTCATGGATGAGATGGATGTTGTCTCTTGTCCCGGTAAAGGAACCACGGTTACGCTGGTTAAAACCATCGGATAATCAGGCGTTTCTTTTATACACCATTTGCATCAACGTAAAAAAATAGGTAATTTTACGATTCGGATGTATATTTTACCTACTGTATGGGAAAAATAAGAAATAGTAGCAAATAGTGTTTAGAGAGGTATACATATGAATCAATCAGATGTTTGTCAATCCCAAAAGGATCAAAAAAATATAACACTCATTGTGCAAGCGCAAAAAGGGGACGATTCGGCAAAGGATACTTTGTTTGAATTAAATACAGGTTTGATTTGGAGTGTGGTCAGAAAGTTTGTCAACAGGGGGTATGAACTCGAAGACCTTTTTCAGATTGGTTGTATCGGATTTTTAAAGGCGGTGGAGAAATTTGACACAAGCTACAACGTTTGTTTTTCCACTTATGCGGTGCCTATGATCATGGGTGAAATCAGAAGATTTCTAAGAGATGACGGTATTATCCGGGTCAGTCGTTCTGTGAAGGAAGCCTATTCGAAAATCAGGGCGGCACGAGAAATATTATTGAAGCAAAATGGTGAGGAACCGACCATCAGTGAAATCGCAAAGTTTACCGGATTAAAGGATGAAGAAATTGTCGTCGCCATGGAAGCCAACGCCTTTCCGGAATCCTTGTATACTGATAACTCTGATAATGACAAATCTTCAGGACAATTGATCGACAAGCTGAGCAATGATGAGGATGAAGAGGAAGAAAAGATTATAAACAACATCGTCCTCAAGGATGTCTTAAAAACATTAAGCAACAGAGATAAAAAAATCATTGATTTACGTTATTTTGAACATAAAACTCAAGTGGAAGCCGCACAAATTTTAGGAATATCACAAGTACAAATCTCACGATTAGAAAAGAAGATACTCGGAGATTTAAAAGGAAGAATAAGCTAATATCATTAAACTTCCTATATTAGAACGGATTCACGACACAAGGTTGACGGAATCCGTTTTTTGTTGCTATAGAAGTGAATATTTTTGTTTGATTCCATTCATAATAAATAAAGGTATACAAAATATCACAATATAAATTTTTATTGATCTAAGAATTGAGGTGGAAGATATAACCGATTATTTATATAAGTTAAAGATTGGACTTTTGATTTTGTTGATTATTTTAATATTAACGTGCATCAGCTTATTACTTTTGTCTAATAACAAAAGCAAGCATTACGAAAATGGTGTCTATGTATATCAAACAGAGGTAGATTATGCAAAAGCTATATAACTCAAAAGAATATCAAAAATATGTGGATAAAAAATCTCCGAATTCCAAGTTGGGTTTGAATATGCTCAAGGCTTTCCTAACCGGTGGTACGATTTGTGTAATCGGTCAACTGTTGACCAATTACTTTAATTCGAGGGATCTTGATCAAATTGATGCGGCGACTTTAACATCCATGTGCCTGATTTTGTTCAGTGTTATTCTGACGGCCTTGGATCTTTATTTTTATATCGGTAAGTTCGGAGGAGCGGGGGCGAGCATACCCATCACCGGTTTTGCAAACTCCATCGTTTCTCCGGCTATGGAATTTAAAACAGAGGGATATGTGATGGGTGTGGGTGCGAAAATGTTTTTAATAGCAGGCCCGGTATTGGTATACGGTATATCGTCTTCTGTCCTTTTAGGTCTCATCTATTATATTGTAAAGTAGGTATAATCAATATTTGGGAAAATGCCGTATATGGCGGCAGCAGCGGCAATTGTAGGCCCTTATGAGGGAGATGGTCCTTTAGGAAACAGTTTTGATAAAATTATCCCCAACGACGATAACGGTGAAAAAAGTTGGGAAAAGGCAGAGACCAAATTAATGAAAGATACTTATCAGTTGCTTCTCCAAAAGGGGAGTACCACTGAAAATGATATCGATTATGTTATTGCCGGGGATTTGTTGAATCAAAACATCGCATCCAGTTATGCTTTCCGGGGTTGTGAAATGTCTTACTTGGGAATATATGGTGCTTGTTCCACATTCGGAGAATCCATAGGAATCGCATCCATGATTATGGCAGGAGACTTTGCCAAACAGATTATTTGTATCGCATCCAGTCACTTTTGTTCGGCTGAAAGACAATACCGATACCCCTTGGAATTTGCCGCCCAAAGAACTCCTACAGCACAATGGACGGTCACCGGTTGCGGAGGAGTCCTCTTGCAAAAGCACTGTTTTTTGCAAAAGGAAGGAACCGGCCCTATGGTGGAATCATTCACCGCCGGAAGAATCATTGATCAAGGGCTTAAGGATGCTAATAATATGGGGGCAGCCATGGCGCCTGCCGCTGCTGATACCATTGCTACACATTTAATGGATACAGGTCGAAAACCCAATGATTATGACATGATTGTCACCGGAGACTTAGGAGCGGTGGGAACGGATATATGCAGGGATTTACTAAGCCAATACGGGTTTGATGTGTATGGCATACACAATGATTGCGGTTTGCTGATGTATGATCGAAACAAACAGGATGCACATGCCGGAGGAAGCGGTTGCGGATGTTCCGCTTCTGTATTCTCAGCTTATCTATATCCCAAGCTTCAAAGCAGGGAATTGACCCGAATCCTTTTTGTACCTACCGGAGCACTTTTGAGTCCCACCATCATTCAACAAGGTGAATCCATTGCTTGTATCGCCCATGCCGTGGGTATTGCCGGTTAAAATCCAAACCGAAAGGAGAATTTAAATGGGAGATAAATTGTTAAATGCATTTGTGACGGGAGGTGTTCTGTGTGTTATTGCACAAATTTTAGTTGACAAAACAAAGTTGACTTCTGCACGAATCATGGTTATGTATGTTACTCTGGGTGTTCTTCTCGGTGGAATTGGCATATATCAAAAATTAGTGGATTTCGGTGGTGCCGGAGCAACTGTTCCCCTTATGGGTTTCGGATATAATTTAGCTAAAGGGGTTATGAAGGAAGTCGATCAAAACGGTTTGTTAGGTGCATTTACCGGAGGAATCAAATCTGCAGCCGGAGGAATTACCGCGGCAATTTTCTTCGGATACATCGCTTCTTTAATTGCAAAGTCCAAGGGTAGGCGTTAGCAAATAATTATATAGGATATGTTATATGACCAACAAGCGGGAAGTTTGTTGGTTTTTGCAATTATTGCATTTTCAATCACTAAAATAGGATATAATCATAGGAAAGAGACTTCAGCGATATAGTTAGGAGGTTTTGCCATGACACCCAAAGAAAGGCTGTTGACTGTACTAAAATGCGGTATACCGGATCGGGTTCCCATATCAACTTATGAAATGTTTCCCTACCACAGGAGATTCGAGTACAAGCATCCGTCCTACGACTCCTTGCTTCAAGCATTAGTCGGGCGGTCGGATTCTATGGTCATGTGGGATCCGCCTTCAAATGAAACGGTTTTTTGTTCGTCTTATCAGGTGGATATGGATGTTGAAACATTCCGAAATGCCAATCAAACCATCACCAAGAAAACGTTACATACACCAAAAGGTGATCTAACCCAAACAACAAAAGTCATTGATAATATCAAAACCATATGGCAAACGGAGCATTGGTGCAAATCTTTGGAGGACGTTGAAAAAGTGTTGTCCATTCCCTATGAACCGCTCACATATAACGTTTCCGAATGTGTGAATGTTAGAAACACATTAAAAGATCAAGGCATTATTATGTCTTCTCCCTCCGACCCTTTGTGGCTGACCGCTGACTTGATGGAATTCGGAGATTACACGGTATGGGCTATGACTGAAAGTAACCGGTTTGAAAAGGTTGTGAAAATCATGCATGAGAGAAACATGGAGAACTTAAGGAGACAGCTCGATGCAAACACGGTGGAGCTGTACCGGATTTGCGGACCGGAATACGCAACACCTCCCTATTTGCCAAAAGAGCTTTTTCAACGCTTTGTGGTCCCTTATGTTACGGAAATGGTGGATTTGATTCATGAAAAGGGAGGGCTGGTGCGATTTCACAGCCACGGTAAGATCAATCAAGTACTGGATATGATATGTTCCACTGGTGCTGATGGTATCGATCCTTGTGAAGGACCTCCTGACGGTGACATTCCGTTGGAAGATGTGAAGAAACGATGCAAAGGGAAAATGTGCGTGTTCGGAAATATACAATTGAAATTGCTTGAGAACGGATCCCCGGAGGATGTGGATCAAGCAATAAGAACCTGTATGGATCAAGCAAAAGAAGGGGGAGGTTTTGTTATCATGCCCACAGCATCTCCCATCAACATTCCTTTATCCGATAAAACATATGGGAATTACATGCAATTTATTGAATCAGCATTAAAGTATGGTATGTATGAATAAAAGAAACGGAGGGCGATATGAGTAGAGCAGACCAAATCTTTATTGAAATGTGTAAGGATATTATAGTAAACGGGTATAGCTCCGAAGGGGAAAAGGTGCGCCCCGTATGGGCGGACACCAATGAGCCGGCTCATACGGTGAAAAAGTTCGGTGTGGTGAACCGATATAATTTGTCCGAAGAGTTTCCCATCCTGACATTGCGGCCTACTTCATTGAATAAAGCGGTGGATGAACTGTTATGGATTTGGCAAAAAAAATCAAACAACATCAATGACTTGAACAGTAAAATTTGGGATGCATGGGCGGATGAAACCGGATCCATCGGAAAAGCTTACGGATATCAATTGGGCGTCAAGCATAAATACAAGGAGGGGGAATTCGATCAAGTGGATCGGGTTCTTTATAACCTTCAGCATAATAAGTATAGCAGGCGGATCATGACCAATATGTATAACCACGAGGATTTGCATGAAATGAATCTTTACCCATGTGCTTATTCTGTAACATTCAATGTCACAGAAAACCGGTTAAACGCCATCCTAAACCAAAGGTCTCAGGACATATTGGTAGCAAATAACTGGAATGTGTGTCAATATGCCGTGTTAGTTCATATGTTCGCACAGGTGAACGGCTTGATTGCAGGAGAGTTGGTTCATGTTATTGCTGATGCTCATATTTATGACAGACATATACCCATCATACAAGAGATGATCAAAAGACCTGTGTATGATGCTCCTGTATTAAAGGTCAATGATCAAGTGACGGACTTTTATCAATTTACACCGGAGGATTTCACTTTGATCGGATACAAGGCAGGAGAACAAATAAAAGGAATACCGGTGGCGGTTTAGCCAAGGAGGATACAATATGGGTGAAACGTATGTGACAAGTACAAGGAAAGCATTGGAATATAATTGGTTTCCCAATAAATTCACAGCGGTCATATGGCGGAATTGGGAAACGGTTCCTGTTGAATGTATCGCAAAAGCATTACATACCTCAGTTGATAACACGATGAAAGTGGCAAGGCTAATGGGGTTAAGCAAACAGGGTAAAATGGATTGGACCTTTTTAAAAAGAGGCTACTTGACCATCATACGCAACAACTGGCACTTGCTAAATTATGATCAGATCTGTACCTTGTTGGACATAACAAAGGATGAATTGTTTTTTATCTTAAAAGAAGATGACTTTATGTGGCACAAGATGGGAAACATGAAGCCGGATACCGGTATTGTGGTCTATCAACCCTTAAACGAAAAAGAAAAACAAGCATTACAGAATATCGGGAGGCTGATGAAGGATCATAGAGTTGAAGAATATAAAGAAAATGCATTTGCCTTTTTAGAGCCCTATTATACTGATGAGATCGCTTTATTAGAAAAGGGTGATGGAGAGGGATTTGAAATTGTTTTACCCAATTCCATTGGAATTTGTTATCCAAAAGAAAACGATATGATTGATCTTCACGTCAAAGACTTTTGTTTTTTGATGGAAAAGCGGTGGGGGTTAATGATTCAACCACAAGAGCGAGATTTTAATATACATATCGACATGAAAGCCGATGCTTCTAAAAAAAGCGGAAGTTATGTAATGAAGATCACACAAAAAAGTATTGATATACTATGTGTAGATGAAAAAGGTGTTTATCGGGCATTAATGGAACTGGACAAATTGATGCGAGCAAATAAAGGACCCTATCTAAACCCTTCAGTGATTGAAAAGAACACGGTGTTTGACATCCGATATATTTATTCATATTTTGCACTTTACGGAGATGCCTTGCTGGATCCTTCTTTGGATCCTTATCCGGAAGGCTTGTTAAGAAAGCTTTCTGAAAGCGGGGTTAATGGTATTTGGATGCAGGGGATATTGTATCAGCTTTCCTTATACCCATTTGACCCTTCCTTATCAAAAGGGTACATGCAAAGAAGAGAATCTTTGAAAAAGCTGGTGGCCAAAGCAAAGCGTTTTGGCATTGATATC
>ENA-UOOK01005037-UOOK01005037.1-fermentation-metagenome-genome-assembly--contig:-NODE-5037-length-13631-cov-12.402696_pt1 | contig 13631 bp, 8 predicted proteins | sample MGYA00245777_ERZ724023 | MGnify/ENA primary metagenome ERZ724023 (study PRJEB28704, sample SAMN03018312) | fermentation metagenome | biome: anthropogenic terrestrial biome; feature: soil; material... | reverse complement strand
TATCAAGGGCTACAGCGTTTCTTTTATTAAGCAACTGTCAAAGACCCGAATGCCGAATAAATTTGTGATATAGTATTTCTTGCACTTGAGTGAGCTTTTGAAATGGCATAGACAAAAAAGTGCAAAAAATCTTAAAAAATATATTGACAAAGCGGAAACAATCTCATCTTTGACAGTTGCGAGAAGGAAAAAGTCTGGAAGTGCACATCAGCAGCGCATTCCAGACTTTTTAACTATATAAAAAACTACGTACCTTTTTTCATTTTTTTGTGTCCTTAAAGATTTTTTTCATTTGTTTTGTAGTTACTATTTCATAATCCGTGCGGAAACCAAATGCTTCGTGAAGAGCATCCGTTAAATCCGTTCTGGTGTAGGTGGGCACATATCCTTCTCCAGGAATGGGATGAAAATTCATATTCCGAATCTGGCTGATAATATCTGTGCTTGTGAACTTTCCCTGTAGTTTCTTTTCCAGATATCGATAGAGGATCAATGCGAGAAAGCAGGTGGTAAAATGGGCTTTGATCCTATCATCTCTACTAAGGTATACGGGCCTGGCTTTAAAGTCTGATTTTAACAGTCGAAAACACTCTTCTATTTCCCAGCGTTTGTGATTTATCTTTGCGATGGCAGAGGCATCGTCTTCGAGGTTGGTACAAACAGCATAAAACCCATCATAAGCTTCTTCACGTGAAATGATCGCCTGATCAATTCTGTAAATTTCATTTTCTGCAGTTTCGCCGTCACTGGTAACACTTATTTTTTTAATAAGACGTTTAAAGTCGTTCTGCCCATGTTTTTTTAGTGAAGACGGCCCCGATTGAATCAGCTTTAAAGCACGCTCTATTTGTCTGCTGCGGATATGCCTTTGGTACTCCCTGTATTTTATGGAATAAGTAACAATCAGCTTTTGCTCCAGGCCGTCTTCCTTTATCCAGCGTTCTTTATAGAAGGTGCAGTCCATGTACTTTTGTTTGAGCTTTTTTGTTTCTTCTATTTTTGCAATATCAAATTTTCCATGTATCCCATCCAGAGACCAGCCATCTGCTGCCAAAGCCCAGGCTTTTAAATGCTGCTTCAGCTTTTTGACAGATTGGGTTGTAATATAGGCACGATCCCCCTTGTCGTTAAATTTACGGTTTGCATTGGAAGATAATCCAGCATCTGTACATACAACAAATTTAGCCAGCGCAAAGTCATCAAGTATCTTTTGTTCCAGTGGCTGCAGAGTCAATTGTTCATTGGTGTTGCCGCTATGAATACTAAAAGCAAGAGGGATTCCGTCTCCATCCATAAACAGTCCCATTTCTACAATCGGATTAGGCCTGTGTTCTTTGGAAGGCCCATACTGTTTGAGACCATCTTCCTGTTCAATTTCAAAAAAGTAGTTGGTACAGTCATAGTAAAGAATTTTATCGTTGCGCCTTGAAACCGCAAGACTGTTTTTATAAATCTCCGATTGTATAAAATCCGATTCCTTAGCAATTATTTCAAGGGCACGATAAACGTGTTGTATTTCAAAATCAGGCTGTTCCAAAAGGGTTTTGGATTGCTGATAGGTGTTTAATTTTGAGGAAGGAAAGAGTATTCTTCCATAAATCAGTCTTGATAGAATAGAATCAAGATGAAAGGAAAATTTATACCGATTGGAAATATCACTGCAAATCTTATGTAATTTAAATTCGTGGTAAATCTTCTGGAGAAAGAGATACCCGCCATTATAGGATTGTCGTACTCCTCTGTTAATGAGCCTGGATTGTGAAAGCTTGACGATAACCTGTCTTGTTTCTTCTTTTTCCTTCCGATTCAGCTCTTTAATATAAGCTTTTGCCCACTCATATGGATCCTGCCCATTCAGTTTTTCCCAAAGTTCCTTTTCTGTCCCGAGCTTTTCGACAGTAAGAGTATGTTCTTTTTTACCTTCATAAACAGTTTTTATAACATAAAGAGAGGCTGAGTTTTTTGAGCGAGACACTTTCAATCGCATAACGTATTCCCTCCATTCCTATCTATATTATAACACATCACGTGACGTCACGCAATAAATAAATGCTAAATTTGACAAAAAATATAGCTGTTTCAAGGGCTACAGCGTTTCTTTTATCAAGCAACTGTCAAAGACCCGTATTTGACTATAATATACATGATAAGAACCATTCATTTAATAATGTTTACTAAAATATTGGATGTTTTCCTATCAAGTCAAAGTGTTAAGGAATTTTGGATCAGAGTTCGTATGGTACCGCTGTCAGATCACTTTTCCTTCCCCGCTTCTTTGCGGACAGAGGCAGAAAGGCAGCTCGGTTTCAGCAGGCCTCCAGGCAGAGTTTTGCGGAGAAGATTAAAATAAATATTCATGCCAGTCACAGAATGGGGCGTTGTCCATGTAAAGTATCTGTGAAGTTGTTTCTCTGGAAAAGCTGATATCCTGTGATTGAGAATGCAGAGATGCTCAGAATTATGAGAGGGAGGATATTTATGAAAAAGAAGATTGCAGTATTGCTTGTGGCAGTGCTGGCGGTGGGAATGCTTGCCGGATGCGGCAGCAGCGGCGGGAAAAGTAAGAAAACAGGATCCAAAAAAGCAGGAAAAACGGATGCCGGTATTGGTGTATTCTATTACACATACTCGGATACCTATATTGCCTCCGTACGTTCTGTGCTGGACAAGCGCCTGGATGATCTGGGCGTTTCCTACCAGGATTACGATGCCAACAGCAATCAGACCACTCAGAATGAACAGATTGATACAGCAATTCAGACCGGTGCCACCATGTTGATCGTGAATATTGTAACTTCGGGTTCGGTAGATGCCTCTTCCCAGATTGTGGATAAGGCCAAATCGGCAGGAATTCCCGTGGTATTCTTTAATCGTGCCGTCGAAGACGACAAAACAGAAGGACAGGTTCTTGGCAGTTATGAGAAATGCGCGTTTGTCGGAACAGATGCTCCTGAGGCCGGACATATGCAGGGCAAACTGATTGGTGATTATATTGTCAAGAACTTTGACACATTGGATCTCAATAAGGACGGCAAGATTTCCTATGCCATGTTCATGGGTCAGCTTGGCAATGCGGAAGCCATCTATCGTACCCAATATGCGGTGGAAGATGCGGATGGCATCTTAAAAGAAGCAGGGAAACCGGAGCTGGAATACTTTGACCCATCCAACACAGACAAGTATCAGGTGGATCAGGACGGGAACTGGAGTGCCACAGCATCCAATAACTATATGACGATAAATCTTTCACAGTACAATGAAGGCAATAACAACATGATTGAATTGGTAATCTGCAATAATGACGGTATGGCAGAAGGCGCAATTTCCGCCCTGAACGATAAGGGATACAACCTTGGAGGCGACAGTGAGGGAAAGACTATCCCGGTGTTCGGCGTAGATGCCACAGATGCCGCAAAGCAGCTTATCAAGGACGGAAAGATGACAGGGACCATCAAACAGGACGCAGAGGGTATGGCGGAAGCGATTGCGAAGCTGGCCGGCAACGCTGCGGATGACAAGGATCTGATGGATGGGACCGATTCCTATAATATATCCGAAAAGGTAAGCAACAAGATCTATATTCCTTACGGAGAATATACCGGAGAATAAAGAATGCAGGATGAGGAGGGCGGAGGCCGGATTGGCCGACCGCCTTACTCGTCGTTGCGGAAGACAGGACAGGAGGACAGATATGGAGCAGGATGTTTTACTGCAGATGACAGATATCTGTAAGGAATTTCCGGGTGTAAAAGCATTGGACCATGTGTCCCTGACCGTGAAGAAAGGTACCGTGCATGCCCTGATTGGGGAGAATGGTGCCGGGAAATCCACACTGATGAAATGCCTTTTCGGGATTTATGAAAAGGACAGCGGGACGATTCAACTGGAAGGAAAGGAAATCAATTTTAAAAATGCCAGGGAAGCTTTGGATCATGGAGTGGCCATGGTGCATCAGGAGCTGAATCAGGCATTGAAGCGCAACGTTATGGATAATCTCTGGCTGGGGCGTTATCCGAAAATAGGCGGCGTGATAGTTCATCAGAAAAAAATGGTTCGGGATACAAAGAAAATTTTCGATGATCTGGGCATTCCCATGGATCCTTTTCGAATTATGGGAGATATGCCGGTATCACAGAGACAGATGGTGGAAATCGCGAAAGCTGTTTCTGCAGATGCAAAAATCATCGTATTCGATGAGCCTACCTCTTCCCTGACCGAACAGGAAGTGGAGCATTTGTTCCAAATCATTGGGTTGCTGAAAAAGAAAGGCTGCGGGATTATCTACATTTCTCACAAAATGGCGGAAATCAAAAAAATAGCGGATGAAATTACCATTATGCGGGATGGCATGTGGGTTGCCACTGAGTCGGCAGATCAGATGGAAGAAGCGGATATGATCCGTCTGATGGTTGGACGGGAATTGAAAAATCAGTTTCCTCCCAAAACAAACCATCCCGGGAAAGTCACTTTGGAAGTGGAGCATCTGTCCGGAATGTACTCGATTCTGAAGGAAGTTTCTTTTCAGGCCAGAAGGGGTGAAATCCTGGGAATTGCAGGCCTGGACGGAAGCGGGCGCACGGAAACCCTGGAGGCAATTTTCGGGATTGCCACAAGAGAATCGGGGATCATTCGGCTGGATGGGAAAGAAGTCTCCAACAGAAATGCGCGGGATTCGATTAAAAATGGCTTTGCGATGCTGACGGAGGACCGACGCGAAACCGGCATTTTCGAAATCCTGAATGTCAGGGAAAATACCACCATTTCCAGTTTGAACCGGCATAAGAAATTTGGATTTTACTTAAGTGAGAGATCCATGAGGGCAGATACCCAGAAGTCCATTGATGCAATGCGTACGAAAACCCCGTCCCAGGAGACAAAGGTCCGTGCATTGTCCGGTGGGAACCAGCAGAAGGTGATATTGGGAAGGTGGCTTCTGACGGAATCAGAGGTTCTCCTTTTGGATGAGCCAACGCGGGGAATTGATGTGGGAGCAAAATATGAGATTTATCAGTTGATTATTGATATGGCAAAGGAAGGGAAAATAGTGATTGTGGTTTCTTCCGAAATGCCGGAGCTTCTTGGAATCTGTGATCGTATTCTTGTGATGTCGGGCGGCAGGCTTGCAGGAGAGGTTTCAGGCAAAGAAGCAACACAGGAACGGATTATGGGTTATGCTGCCAGATATGCATAGAAGGGGGCTTTTCGGATGAAAAAAATTGCGGATGTCAAAGCGCGTTATGCGGACTACAAAGTATTGGACAGGAAGGGCAAAACGGCATTCTGGAAGGAGGCCGTCGTTCATAATGCCATTTATGTGTTGATACTTCTGGCGGTTATTTATACGTATACGAGGAATCACCGATTCCTGAGCGTTTCCTCCATTGTAAATATTATTTCCCTGTCTGCGGCAAACATTCCGATTGCCTGTGGGATTGCCGGGACGATTGTACTGACGGGTACAGACCTTTCCGCAGGGCGTGTTGTGGGCCTGACTGCCTGTATCTCCGCTTCCTTGCTGCAGGCGGCCACGTATTCAACGAAGATTTTTCCCAATTTGCCGGTTTTGCCGATTCCGCTGGTTCTTCTGATCATTGTCCTGGTTGGCGGAATCATCGGTTGGATCAATGGATTTTTCGTATCGAAATTTCATCTCCATCCGTTTATCGTTACCCTGGCGACCCAGCTGATTGTGTATGGCATTCTGCTGATGTATATGACGATTAACGGGAATAACGGCCAGCCGCTGTCCGGCCTGGACCAGTCCTTCAAGGACTTTGTAACAGGCAGCGTAGTAAGCGTGGCAGGGGTACCCATCCCGAATTATGTCTGGTACGCATGTGTCGTTGTGGCGTTTATGTGGTTCATGTGGAACAAGACAACTTTTGGCAAGAATATGTTTGCCGTGGGATCCAATCCGGAAGCAGCAAACGTGTCCGGGGTCAATGTGGCGAGGACCATGATTCAGGTTCATACTCTGGCAGGCTGCCTGTATGGAATTACAGGATTCATTGAATCCGCGCGAATCAGTTCCAACCAGGCGAACACGGGTCTGAACTACGAACTGGATGCCATCGCTGCCTGTGTCATCGGCGGGGTATCCTTTGTAGGCGGTACCGGCAAAATCAGCGGAGTGGTTATGGGAGTGTTTATCCTGAGGATCATCTTCGTTGCACTGAATTTCCTGTCCATTAACCAGAATATGCAGTATGTGATCAAAGGCCTGATCATTCTGATCGCCTGTGCCATTGATATGAAAAAGTATCTGGTCAGAAAATAGCAGTTTTACGTGAAGCGGACCTTGCCCGGATCCAATGGATTCTGATATACTGAAACGGGGGGAGAAGAAGAGAAGACAGGGAATCCTTCATAACAATAAATGGGAAGGGGTGCACAATGCGGGCTGTTGATATTATTCAGAGGAAGCGGGAGGGGAAATCCCTGACGACAGGAGAGATCCGTTACTTTATCCGGGGCTGTGTGGAAGGGGAGATCCCGGACTATCAGGTGTCCGCGTGGCTGATGGCTGTTTGCATCAACGGCATGGACAACAGGGAAACGACAGATCTGACCATGGCAATGGTAGATTCCGGGGAAAAGGTGGACTTATCCGGTGTAAAAGGTGTAAAAGTCGACAAGCACAGTACGGGAGGGGTGGGCGACACGACCACATTGATCGTCGCTCCTCTGGTGGCAGCCTGCGGAGTGCCGGTAGCCAAGATGTCCGGGCGGGGTCTGGGATTTACCGGCGGCACCCTGGACAAGCTGGAGTCGATTCCGGGTTTCCGGGTCTCTCTGTCCATGGGAGAGTTTCTGCAATCCGTGCAGTCGGTTGGCCTGGCAGTCATCGGCCAGAGCCGGAATCTTGTTCCGGCAGATCAGTTACTGTATGCACTGAGGGATGTTACCGGAACAGTGGAGAGCATTCCTCTGATTGCAAGCAGCATTATGAGCAAAAAAATTGCCGCCGGCACCGATGCCATTGTGCTGGATGTCAAGACAGGCAGCGGCGCCTTTATGCAGTCTGTGGAAGATTCTTTTGCACTGGCGGAGGAGATGGTGAAAATCGGTACCCGGGCAGGCAGGAAAACTACAGCTGTTGTAACGGATATGGATCAACCTCTTGGCATGGCTGTCGGCAATGCGCTGGAAGTCCGGGAAGCCGTGGAAGTCCTGCAGGGCCGGCAGAAGGGGCCACTGCGGGAAGTATCCCTGTATCTGGCGGCTACTATGCTGATGACAGCAAATGGGTGCGACACCCTGAAGGATGGACGCCGCAAGGCGGAGGAAGCTCTGGTATCCGGCCGCGGACTGGCCAGGCTGGGCGATATGATTCGCCGGCAGCATGGAGACGCAGGAGTTCTTGAGGATTTCAGCCGGCTTCCCCGCGCAAACCGGATCCTGCCGATAAAAGCGGAGAAGGAAGGCTGCATCACTTCCGTGGATACCCGGGAAATCGGGCGGTGCGCTTTGCTTCTGGGTGCGGGAAGATCCCGGAAAGGGGACAGGATTGATCCCGGTGTTGGCCTGGTTCTGCACAGGAGGATCGGAGACCGGATCCGTCCCGGCGATCTTCTGGCAGAGTTTTATGTGAACCGGGAGGAAGAATTGCAGGAAGCAGTGGAAAACTTCCGGAAAGCGGTTCGGATCGGTACGGACAAACCAACGCCCAGGCCCTTGATTCTGGGCTCGGTCACGGCATCCGGCGTAGATCATACGCCTGTTTATGCAGAATGAGATATGCGCCGCATGAGGGCGCTCATATCCCAGTCAGAATAATGTGGACATCCGCATGGACCGTAACCCCCACGTCCGGGTAGATGGAATTCCAGTCCGAGCCCATCCGTTCCCAGTAAGCCGGTTCCCCGGCCTGTAGGATGCGGTCAAACTGGAAGACGTCTGCTTTGAATTTTTCCTGCATGGATTCAATTGTTTCCGTGCAGAGATCCTGAATTTCCTTTTCGTATTCTGCTTCCAGGCTTTTGAGAAAGGGCTCGCTCAGCTTTTCGTGGGTGTGTAGATTAATGTCTTCTGAGTAATCCCCCTCCACCTTGATGTCAATACGAAAGCTTACCTGGTCTCCGTTTACAATGGGAGTGATTTCAGCTTTTTCATTGGTTATTTCCATAGCGACCCGTCCTTCTTCTCCCTTCGGTGTATCAACGGTGATTACGCCGCCTTCATAGGTATTCCGTATCAGGTTGATGGCTTCCACCTCCATCTCCGTTGCCCATCCTGCCATTCTTCCGTTATGGAAGACCGCTCCGCCGCTTGCCTTGTTTTCATCTTTTGTGGAAATTACTTTTGCCAGAACAAAGTCATGGCCGTCATGCAAAGCGCATATCACATCTCCCATATTGGTATGGTATACCATTCGGGAATCTCTACTGGAATTATCAAAGATACCGGACAAATAAACGGAAGAATACTTATCAATTCTGGGGACAACATCCAAAATGCTTTTGGCCTCTCCCGGGCAGATCAGTACCTTGATTCCCCGCCTCATTTCCGGTTCCCTCATAAACATATCCAGAATATTGATCAGCCCTTTTCTGGCCACTTCTTCCGAAAGGATGAGGACCTGAAGGTGTTCATAATAGAGGGACAGGCCGGTGCGGGATGCCATTTCACGATTTATGCTGAAAAAGGAATTGCCAATTTGCGTAATTTCCCAGGATTGTGAACCTTCAGCAGATTGAATGCCAGGCCCTTCCGGCATATCCGCATTTGCAAGTATGGGCAGCTGTATGGTCATGGCATAACCCGGTTCCCCTGTGTGGAGCTGCATTTTCTCCAGCTTTTCCTCTTCCTGGGGAGAAGCCTGATTCGGGCCGGTGGATTCCGATGATTGGGGATCGGGAGGATAGGAATCGATGGCCAACCCCAGTACATAGCCTCTGGTATCGATGTCCTTTTGATCCCAGCACCCCGTAAGCAGCAGGGCCCCAATCAGAAAAAGCAACAGGGAGGAACGCTTCAGGGAATGTCTCATGCTCTTGTCTCCCTTCTCTTCTTTATATAACCCATGGCCGTGATGAAGGGAAAGATCAGCAGTCCAAAAATACGGCTTGATTTTTTTATTTTGGAAAAAAACGATATGGCCTCTGTTCCGCTTCGGATGAAGAGGGCAATCCCAATCAACAACAGGGCGATTCCCCAAATGACGTAATTTTGGTGTTTGGTTTTCATATGTAGCAATTCTAAAAAATTTCTTTTTGTACGGAAGAGGAGCAGAGCAACCGATACGAAGACGATATTGATCCACAATATGGCGGCAAAGGACTCCGCTCTTTCCAGAAAAGTGCCTGGGATTTCAATGGATTTCGCCAGTGTCAGGGTAGGATACGTCAGATAACCAATGTCCGTTGGCCCAAATACCATGATGGTAATAAGTGTTAAAGCAATGTACAGGAAGATTGGAATTCCCAGGCCAGCAAGGTACCACTTAAAAGTTCCCTTCGTTTTTTGGGTATAGCAATAGAAATAGGCTATGGTGCCATATCCGGTAAACTGCTGATATCCTGTCAGGATTCCCTTCACCACATTCCCTGTGTTTTTGTACAGAATGGGCTTTAAGTTGCTGAGGTGAATCTGATTCATCGGCATCAGGAGAATGCCCAATATGGTAACAGCACAGAGTGGGAAAATAATATCCATAATTCCTCCAATGGCGAAAACACCTTTGCAGACTGCATATCCGGCCGCCAGAAGGATCAGAACAACAATCGGGAGCATCGGTGTTGCGCTCAGCAGGAACATTTTCAGTGCCTGCGCAAAAATTCTCAGGGACATGCCAAGATACAGCACATCATACACAATAAAGGGAAGCAGGATAATCCTGCCGAAGAAGTCCCCGAATATATGCAGTAGGATCTGCGGCAAATCCATTTCCGGATACAGATGTGCCAGATAGTAGCAGACACTGCCCAATATCATGGCTGTCATACCTCCCAGTATCAGGGATATCCAGGCGTCCTGTCCGGCAACGTCAACCATGTCCCGCTGGACGATCAGAATGTCGATTCCCAGGATTCCGCATGCGGTCAGTGTCATAACCTGAGGGGGCATCAGCCTTTCTTCTTTCATGAAATCTCTTTCTCCTTTTTCCGGGAATGGCTCCTTTCGGTATCTTCCGGATTCAGGAATTCAGGACGCTTTTTCAGGTCCTTGAACGGTGCACGGATCACCGTGTCTTTCCAATCCTGGAAGCGATAAGGGGTAATGGGGCTCAGGTATCGGATGCCGAAGTTTTTCAGGGAAGAGAGATACGTCAGCAGCAGAAGCATCCCTATGGCGATCCCGAAACTTCCCAGGGTTGTGGCAAGTATCATAAAGGGCACCCGGAGGATCCGGGAGGCCAGGCCGAGGCTGTAATCCGGGATGGCAAAGGAGGTGACCGCAGTAACAGAAATCACAATGACCATGATGGGGCTGACGATGCCTGCCTGAACTGCGGACTGACCGATCACCAGTCCTCCTACGATGGAAACGGTCTGGCCCACTGCCTTGGGCAGCCGTATGCTTGCTTCCTGAAGGAGCTCCAGGACAGCTTCCATTAACAATGCTTCAATGAAAGCGGAAAAGGGCACCCCCGTGCGGGTGGAAGCAATGGACAGCACCAGTCTTGTGGGCAGCATCCCGGGGTTATAGGCGGTGATGGCAATGTATATAGCGGGAAAAAGGGAAGAAAGAAACAACCCGACATATCTGGAAATCCGGATAAGCGAGGATACCAACCAGCTTTCACAATAATCGTCCGGACTTTGCATCAGTATGGGCAGGGTGACCGGAACCAGTATGGCATTGGGAGAGCCGTCCGTCAGGACCGCAACTCTTCCTTCACTCAATGAAACGACCAGCTTGTCCGGCCGTTCGGTGATCTGAACCTGAGGAAAGATGGAGTCGGGCCGGTCTGTCACCAGAGTTCCGATCTGAAAAGCAGACTGTCCCATATCCAGATCAACAGAGCTCAGCCTTTTCCGGAGATCCTCCACGATATCCGGATCGGCGATTCCCTTGATATAGACAAGGACAGACTCGGATTTGGAGCGCCTGCCGATTTTATACTCTTCAAGCATCAGATTCGGATCCCGGATCCGTTTCCGGATCAATCCAAGATTGATTTTCAGGGTCTCCACGAATGCTTCCTGCGGACCTTTTACCGAAGGTTCCACAGTGGGTACGGCAAACGGTTTCCCGTTTAATTCCCTGGTGTTTACAATCAACCCTTTTGCGTACCCCTGAATGCACAGAAAGGTGTCCCCGGACATAACAGCCAAAACAATTTCATCAAAGGTTTCCGCTTCCTGAACGCTGCCGATGCTGAGCATGGAATCCTTTACGGATTGGAAATTCACTTCCGTATCCGAATCAATTACCGCTGTCGACTGCAGAATCAGCGGTTTGAGCAGATGGCTCATAATCATTTCCTCATTGACCAGATCCGCAATGTAGAGAATGGCAGCCTGATACTTTGTTCCTCCGATTTGGAACTCCCGTGATTTAATGTCGAAGGTGTTGTTCATGGAGTTCTTCAACCGCGTAATATTATCCTCCACAATTTCTGAGAGTCGGAACGGCTTCAGATGATCCGTGTCTCCCTTGATTCCAAATTTCTTATCTTTTTTCCTATCTTTCTTTTCCAATCGTCGCTTCAGCAGTTTTACCATATTTCTTTCATCCTTTTTTCATGCGGCTCCGGCCGTTCCATGATTTTTCCCGTTAAAACGATCTATTTTTATTATTATGGCCCATTTTCATCATAATGATGACAAAAAACCAGAATATAGGCATAGGCATGGTATTTTTTTCAGGCCATTGATATAATAATGGAAAAGATCAGTGTGGGGGCAGACGGATGAGGAGAGGAAGCAGGGAGATCTGGGTTAAAAGGCCGATATTATGGGGGCTGGCCGCCTATATCGCCGGACTTGTTTTTTCGGTTTATTTCCGGGTGGAAGCCTTGTATTGCTTGCTGGGGATGACAGGGGCTGCTCTGCTGGCTCTGGTGTTCCGGAGAAAAGCTGTCTTTCCGCTTCTGCTCAGTCTGGTTTTGATCTTTGGCTGTCTTCGTGGAGCACTGTTTTTCGGAACAAGGAATCCACTGGCTCCCTATGTCGGAAAGAGAATCACGATACAGGGTACAGTGACCGGAGATCCGCAGATCGAATCGGATCGGGCCGTTTACGTTCTGGATGTTCAAGCGGTGCAGACAGGCAGGACGATCCATATCGCAGGGGGAAAGGTGCGGGTTGGGCACTATGCGGGATTTTCAGATGGCGGATTGTCCCGTTCGAAGTCCGCTTCGCAGGCGCAGACTTCCCCATCCGGCCACGTTCCTGCCGTCTCTCAGGATCCCTCTTTCTCAGTCGATTCTCCGGATTCTTCCTCAGCCGGTTCGTCAGGTTCTTTTCCCGATCCAGGCAAAGGAAGTTTTTCCGAAGCTTTTCAAGCGGGGGATGTGCTGCGGGTTACGGCAACCCTGAAAGAGCCCACCGGGCCCAGGAACCCCAGGGGCTTTGATTATAAAGGCTATCTGGCGAGAAGAGGCATTTACAGCATGATGAACGCTTCCGGCCGGAATGTTGTTTTTCTCAAAAAAGTCAGATCCTTTTCTGTAAGCGGCATGCTAGCCCGGTTTCGCCGCCAGGCGGATATTTCGCTGGATCGTACTGTTGGGGGACAGGAAGGGGCCCTTCTGAAAGCTCTGTTGCTGGGGCAGCGCTGGACCATTGAGCCGGGAACGGTGGATGCATTTCAGCGGACCGGTCTGGCACACGTTCTTTCCATTTCCGGATTGCATATCGGATATATCGTGATGCTGCTGCACTTTCTGTTCTCCCGGTTTCCCCTTCAAAGGTGGACGCCCCTGATTTTTGAGGCGACGATTCTCCTGCTGTACTGTCTGCTGGTGGGAGCTGCTCCATCCGTGATGCGTGCGGTTGTGATGGCAGTGATTTATTCCGTCGGAAAAACCATGGGCAGGAAATCGGATACGATCAACAGTGCCGGAGTGGCGGCGTTCTTGATTCTGCTGATCCGGCCAATGGACATTCTGGAAGTCGGTTTTCAGCTGTCCTTTCTGGCAGTCGGTTCCATTGCCCTGTTTTATCGGCCAATTCAGGAAAGACTGCGCCTTCTGCCGTCCAAAGTGTCTTCCCTGATTGCAGTCACCTTATCGGCCCAGCTGGGTACCTTTCCCCTGACGGTTTATTGCTTCAACACCCTGACGCCGTGGTCGGTCCTGACCAATTTGGTTCTGGTTCCCGCACTGGGGGCAGTTACCATGGGAGGATTTTTGATTCTGCCTGTGGGAATGATTTTTCCGGCAGCAGCAAAAATTGCGGCGGTTCCGCTCCGGGTTCTCTGCCGCCTGGTTCTGGCGGTGACCGATCTTGCTGCAAAGCTGCCTTTTGCGTCGATACCGGCTGTGTCTCCGTCCATACCGGCGATTCTGGTTTATTATCTGGTGTTGCTGACCCTGTCCAGGGAAAGGCCCGCTTTTATCCGAAGGCCTTATGTGGTGTGTACCGTACTGATTGGTACCTTGGTGGCCGGCCCCTTCCTCGTTGAAGTCCGGAAGCCAAAGGATCTGGAAGTAACGTTTGTGGATGTGGGGCAGGGAGACTGTACGC
>ENA-UOOK01005036-UOOK01005036.1-fermentation-metagenome-genome-assembly--contig:-NODE-5036-length-13632-cov-3.424836_pt1 | contig 13632 bp, 14 predicted proteins | sample MGYA00245777_ERZ724023 | MGnify/ENA primary metagenome ERZ724023 (study PRJEB28704, sample SAMN03018312) | fermentation metagenome | biome: anthropogenic terrestrial biome; feature: soil; material... | reverse complement strand
CAAAATCTTAGAAAGAACAAGGCTTTTTGGGTTTCGTTTTGTTATTCCCACTCGCTCACTTTGAGTGAAACTTAAACAATTTTGTTTAATAAATAGGGCTTCTCATATTCTGATTCCATCAGATATTCATATTGGAAGGGCTTCCTGATCTTAGGTTGCCAAAATGTTGCCGAGTAAATACTTTATATAACCAAACAAGTACCATTTAACGAGGATATTATAAACCATGAACTACATCCAAGTCTAGAATTTTTTTTCGTTCTTTCCAGTCAGGCATGTGAATACTCAAAAAATCGTAGAATTGCTTACTGTGATTTGGGTAGAGAAAATGCACCAACTCGTGCAACACGACATATTCAACACAAGCCGGCTTGGCTTTTATCAGGTACTGATTGAAAGTAATTGTTTTACGATTCACACTGCAACTGCCCCAGAGGGTTTTCATTTTTCTTAAAGCGATACTTGGCTTATCAATGCCATATTTCCCGATTATCGGATAAAGTTCTTCAACTTTTTCTTGCAGAATTCGCAGTGCCTCTTTACGCCACCATTTTTCAAATAGCTGTAACAATTTTTCCTGATGGTTTATATCAAAACTTGATATGCAAATTGCCTTGCCTTCTTTATAAACACTGCATTTGTTGCTGGCTGATACTGAAAAAATCAGATCTTCACCAAGCATTTTAATGGATTGTCCATTGCGAATTTCAGTAGTTGCCGCATATCCGGTTGTTTTCGTGAACTTTTCAAGCTTTTTTTCAATCCAGCCTGATTTTTGAATAAGAAAATTCTGGATCCAATCTGTGGGGATCGTCAGTGGTACAGCGATGACGACAGATGTATCTGGATATACTTTTAGGCGACAAGTTTTCATCCGTTTGCGGTCAACAACAACCTTAACCACCTTTGATGACAATGGCAAAGTGATATCTATAGTTTCCATATTCAGAACACCTTCTTTGCCACCATCATAATTTCGTCAATAACAATATCAATTGTGTCCAGCGACCAATTAAGACTATGATCTTCCATATAATCGAAAAGTAAATCATCCAGTTCTTTTTTGATGTTCCGATGAACAATCACATTATCACGCCAGTCTCTTTTAGCATTAGATGCCACAATATTTTTTATATTCAGCGCCATATTTCCAAGGCTTTCCTCGTCATATCCATTCATTTCCCCCAAGGACTTTTTAATTCCGCTGCATACAGCGCCATAGAATGCTTTTGCATCACCATCGTCCATAATGACTTCAGGATAATTGACCGCACTTCTGCCTGCCCGATAATCTTCCGCCATTCGTTCCATTGACGTAAGATATTTTTCGCTGTCTCGCTCAGCTAAATAGTCTTGTATGGTTTTATTAATCCGCTCCATAAAGGTCATATATTGAATCGGATCATCATATCGATGACTTTCAAGTACCTCGACTTGACGGGTTTGAATAGCTTCCGCCTTTGCCTCATTGGAACCCAACCGAGCCAACTGCTCTTCCATTTTGGCTTTGTTGGATATATCAAGAGGTTCAATCACCATCTTAACATCATCAGCGTTAACATAGGTGTTCAAAAGCTGACGAATTCCATCTTCATATCTTGAAAAGTCTACACTGTCGTTAAAACGCAATGAAACGCTATCCTTGAGCTTCTTGAAAAACAGATAATCGCGGCGATATTCTTCCGCTTTTTTCTCTCCTACCGACTGATATAATTCGTAACTTGAAAACATGAAATCAACTTGTTTTGCAAAACTAGACAGCTTATCATAAAAATCCTTACGGACATCAAATTCTCGCAGCCTTTCCTGCCACACATTCGCCGAAGTCTCATTTTGATCAATGCCGTCAAATATTTTCCACAGTCCTTTGTGTGAGTCCTCAAGTTTTGTTTTTTCATCAGAAACCGACGAAATCGCATTTTCTATATCGGTTCTATCAAAGGAATCCATCCCGGATTGCTCATCGCCATATAAGTCTAGGGCAGTGTTGAGTTTTTTAAAAATTCCAATATAGTCTACGATAAGCCCGAAGTCTTTGTTTTCATATACCCTATTGACACGCGCAATCGCCTGTAGAAGGGTATGATCTTGCAATTTCTTATCTACATACAGAACTGCAGCTACCGGTGCATCAAAGCCAGTTAACAACTTGTCTTTCACTATTAAGAGGTCAATGTCTCCCTCCGGATCCACAAACGCTCCGGTTACTGAATCTTCATAAGCATCGTAATTGTTTTTATATAACGGGTCAATTTCTTTCTTAAAAAAGTCACCTATAATTTTTTTCATTTGAGGTGTATTTTCCTCATCATCGCCCTCTTTTGCATTGTTCGGTGTAATAACGACGGCAGGTGTGATACCGCCCAGATCCCGCAGTTTATAGAACATTTGTACAGCCGCTGCACGTGAGGAGCATGTAAGCATCGCCTTGAAATGTTTCGGCTTCACATAAGTCAAAAAATGCTCGTGCAAGTCAAAGGCAATCATGTTCAATCTGGGGTCTGTCTGCGCCAGTGCTACAAACCGGCTATATTTTTTTTCAAGGTCTTTTCGAGCTTCATCCGTAAGACCTACCGTAATATGCTTCAGATGCTCGTTAATCTGCTGACTGGTAACTTTTTGCGGAACGACACGGCCTTCATATACAAGCGGAACCGTAACTTTATCGTCGATAGCGTCCTGAAGAGTATAGCTGTCAATCAGGGGGCCAAATTTGAGATACGTGTTTTTAGCGCTTTCGATACCACGTTTGTCATTCTTCTTTGGCTTCTGAATCAATGGTGTGCCTGTAAAAGCAATCTTGGCTGCATTTGGCAAAACCTTTGTCATGTAGATATTCAAACGCCCATACTGCGTCCTGTGGCCTTCATCAATAAACAAGAAGATATTGGGGCTATCATTGCAGTATTCCTGCTTTACTGCTGCTTCAAATTTATTGACCAACGCAGTGATTACCGTATTGCCTTCGTCCTGCAGCAATTCGATAAGCCCTTTCCCTGTCTTTGCACGGTGAGGGCTCATTTTTGTGTGGATGAAGTTATCACGGATTTGTTTATCCAAATTAACACGGTCAGTAACCATAATAAAGCGCGGATGCTTAATCGAGCTATGAGGATTCATGCTTTCACGCAAGATCATTTTAGTCAACATAATCATGGTCAGCGTTTTGCCGCTGCCCTGAGTGTGCCATACAACGCCGTTTCTGGTATTTTTCCCGTCTTTCATCAGAATCCGGTTCATGCATTTCTTTACTGCAAAATACTGCTTATATCGGGCAATTTTCTTGACATTATTGTCATAAATAATAAAGTTACGTATAATATCCAGCAGGCGCTCAGGATATAGCAGGGAAATTAGTGCCCGATCCTGCTCTTTTACGCTGCCGTCTGGTGAACACTTTCGACACCAGGCGTCCAGCCATTCCTTATCATCCTCATGCCAAGAAACAAAATATTTGGCCTCCGTTCCACAGGTACCGTATAACACTTTGTCCGGGTTGACAGCCATAACCATCTGAGAATACTGGAAAAGCTGGGGGATGTAATCGTTCCCCCAGTTTCTGATATTCTGAGTAACGCCTTCCATGACGTCCACACTCGATTTCTTGCACTCGATTACTACGAGAGGAATACCGTTCACAAAAACAACAATATCCGGGCGGGCGAACTTCCCGTTTGGGCGTTCAACTTCAAATTCATCTGTCACCTGAAAGATATTCTTTTCCGGGTGCTCAAAATCGATGAAGTTGATATCAAACGACTGTCGTGTCCCATCGGGAAGCGTTTCTTCCAAGCTTTTCCCTGAGCAGAGAAGGTCATAGATCTCTTTGTTGGCAGCATATAAACCAGCAGCGTTCTGCAGACTGACAGCCCGAATTGCCGCAGCAATAGAGCCGCCGGAAAAATAGCGTTTTTCACTGTTGTAAGGATATGTCTGCCTGCTCAGAAAAGTCTGTAACTCATCCTCAAACAGTACCGCTCGGCGAGAACCGCGCTTTTTCTCCGCATCGCTGCGAGGCACAATGGTATATCCAAGTTTTTCTATGACTTTCAGCGCTCTGTCCTGAGACTCCGGGCGCTCGTTGAATATTGTATGGTTTGGCATAACTAAACCTCTATTCCGTACCTATCTTTTATATCAGCTAGAAAATCAGCTTGCTGTTTTGGCTTTACAAAGATACAGTCAAATAATTCTTCTAAAAGATCAAGTATAATTTCTGCTTCACCCTTCTCAACCTCAATGATCTCATTACTATTTGAGCTTTTCTTTGGGTGTGCCCCAAAGTTTGCAACTTTCCGAAAAACTTGAAGCATTTTTGCAAGGTTAACTGATACAATTTTTTGAGTTGCCAATTCATTAAGTTCTTCTTCAAGATTTTTCTTCTTAATATGTAATTCTTCATGGAGAATGAGTTGAAGCAAATACCTGCTGAGCGTGGCGCTTGCTTTTGGACTAATCTCAAGGACTTGTTCTGCTTCTCTAAAATTTTTGGAGTATTTTTCTGGGATTCCATCTTCGAGAGTACGGCCAGTCGCAAATTTTGGAAATACTATTTTTGTGCTGTCTATTTCGTATGCCTCATCATCGCTTTGCGTTTCCTCATATTTTTCCCCATGCTCTACTATTACTATAAATTCATCACAATTGGGACAAAAACCAGCAGCGACATTATAACCGCCGCTTTTCGTTTCTTTTTGTTCCTTGTATCCTTCACCCCATAATTCTAAATATACTCTTGTGCCACAATACGGGCATGTTGCTTTAAAAGTTTTAGTCATATTGGAACCCTCGCAATCCCAGTCAGTAGAAGCTGCATCAGGGCTTTTTTCTTTTGCTGCCATTGGGCAAGTTCTTGTTCTAATCTATGAATTTTTTCGTCTTGTGTAGAAAGGACTTTGCAAATAGCAATTTGCTCATTTTGTATTGGAATAAATGCACTTATTTTTTTAATTATGGCCGCCGATAAATTTCCCTGACCGCCTTGTAAATAAGTGGAGACAATGTGATTTTGGGCATTTTTTAGAACATAATAGAGAAAAACAATATTGACTTTTGTACTTCTTATACATAGAATGGCTTGATTGATTGCTCCATGAATTTGTGAGATGAAACAATCACCACTATTGGCTCCATATAACGCATACAGTAAATCTCCTTTGTTAACCATTTTCGCAGAGGAGTTTTGATACCCTTTCTGTGTAAGAAATAATTCTGTTTTTGTGGAGCTAATTTCACCAGACCTTATAAACGGAATTCCATTCTCGCAATAATATTCCTTTTTTGAGGATTCCGGAGTTCCACCAGAAAATGAAATCGTAACACAACCAATATTAGTTTTTTCCCATTCACTTTTCTCATATCCTGGCAACCTTACTCCGCTGTTCGGATTAAGCAACTTTTGCATCAGCCACTTTTTCAGCCTCTTTTCTTCCTTGATACGCTCTTTTTTTAAAGCAATTACTTTGTCGCATTGCAGCAGAATATCAGCGATATTCTGCTGCTCCGACAATGGAGGGTTATGAATGATTAAATCCCCAAAATCATCATATCCGATTTGTTTTCCATCACGAATACCATAAATAGTGCTATTCAATCTGCTGATAAATTCTTCTGTCTTAAAGTAATTTTTGTAGTATTCGTTTGATATCGGAATGGCAGGTTTCAGGACTGTATATGCCGGACTTACTATACCGTCGTATGGAGAATACTCAATTCCACCTTGAAAAGAACGCAGGCTAATTACAAAGTCACCCGCATCGACTTTCTTATACCCATTAATGCCTTCTTCTGAACACTTAATATCTATGTTAATCTGACTTCTTGGAACAATCCCGTTTTCTTGCGTTGCTGCCAATATTTCCAATGAATCATCATGCTTTTTATCCGTATGTCGTCTGAAGACTTCTTTAGCTTTTTTATTAATATTCCAGTCAGATGGCATAAGTCCGGCTTTCGTTTTTATGTACCCCTCCGGTACCTTACCTGCTTTAATCTGTTCTATCCTTGCTTTGATCTCTTCGGTCATGAAGTAATCTCCTTAAGTTAACAACCTTAGTACAGCCTGTTCGAGGGAATTTGGATAGCTTTTTCTCTTCCGCCGCCTACAGACAGCCTAAAAGCACGCTCGCCTTTTTTTATGCTTAGGGTAATGGATTTCTTCCCGGGCTGCAGCAGTTGCTCTTTCAACTCATCTTTATGTAAAACTGCATATTGGCTTTGCCTCATCGGAACATCTCCACAGACAAGGCCAAGTGAAACATTCATATTCTGACTATAATAGTCTGAAAGTTCCCGAATATCTGAATCTGAAAAAGCGAACTGCCAGCTTAAGTAATTTACTGTTTTTGTTTTTATAGGTTCGGAACGATATTTTACAAAAAGTCTGAATTCCGTATTATCAGTTGTGAAATCATAAATCTGACGATCAGTTCCGCCCTCAATTAGAGCTGGACAAATGTGGTTGTTTAGGAGATTTGACAAAACAGCTCCATAATAGAAATCGGCTTCTTTTAGCTTTGACATTCATTTATCCTCCCTTTCAGTTTCTTCAAACTCTTATCGCTGTATTTTACGATATCACTTATAAACCAAGCTCCTTTAGATAAGCATCCATTTGCTTTTCTGCTTCAGTAATTTCAATTTTTAAATGTGCAATATTCTGCTGAACGGACTCAATATCAATCGGTTCTTCCTCTTCGAAGGTATCCACATAGCGTGGAATGTTCAGATTGTAGTCATTTTGTCTGATTTCTTCCAAAGATGCAACATGAACGAACTTTTCTACATCAACACGATTCTTATAAGCCGTTACGATATCATTAATGTTCTTCTCACTGAGTTCATTCTGGTTTGATACTTTTACATAACGGAGATTACCGTTCTCATCTTTCTTGCTGGCATCAATAAAGCAGATGTCTGTGTTTTTACGTCCCCTTTTGAATACAAGAATACAGGCGGGGATGCTGGTACCATAAAACAGATTTTCCGGCAATCCAATAACTGTATCCAATAGGTTTTCGTCCACAATTCTCCGGCGGATTCTGCCTTCTGCGGCACCACGGAACAGGACACCATGTGGGGCGACAGCAGCAATTCTTCCGCCAACAGCAAGACTGGCAATCATATGAAGCAAGAAAGCCCAGTCACCCTTACTTGCCGGAGGCACACCCCAATCAAAACGGTGGTACTTATCCAGCGTGGCTTCCATCTTGAATTCTTTTTTTCCTTTGCCACTGGATTCGCCGCCTGGATTAAAACCGACAGCCCATTTATCTTTGGAGAAAGGCATATTTGCAACGATAGCATCAAAAGTAAGAAGATTTCCATCGTCATCTTTAAACATAGGGTTGGCGAGGGTATCACCCCAAGCAATCTTTGCATCGCTTATCTCATGGATATACATATTCATCTTTGCCATAGCGACCGAGGAACCGTTAACCTCTTGACCATATATAGAAATCTGTTTTGACCGAGCCTGTTTTGCGCATTTTATCAAGAGAGAGCCGGAACCGCATGTGGGATCGTACAGCCGGTCACCTGGTTTGACAGCAACAATACGGGCCATTAATTCCGACACCGCAGCTGGTGTGTAGAAAGAGCCCGCCTTTTTGCCTGCCATGCTCGCAAACTGACCGATCATATATTCATAGGCATCACCAATGACATCCGCCGGAACCTGTCCTTCCGTAACTTCAATCTGTGACGGACGCAGGTCCAGAGGATACAGATCTTCAAGCAACTCTCTAAGAATTGCGTTTTTATGTTCACGAGTGCCAAGTGCGTTTTCACTGTTATAATCGGTTGTGTTTAAAACACCGGCAAGTTGTTGATTATTGTCATTTTCAATCTGACGCATCGCCATATTGATAATTTCGCCGATTTTATCCGAATATCTTTGTTCATAAAGGGTAGAAAAAGAGCAATCCTGCGCAACAGTAAACGGAAGATACCGCTTTTGCCTCTCCAAGCGTATGCCCTCATATTCTTTTTCCAGTTCCTGCACTTTTTCCGTATATGTGTCGCTAAGGTATTTTACAAACATCAGCGGAAGAACATAGTCCTTATAGTTTGCTGCATCAATGGTATCCCGTAGCGAATCCGCGCAACGCATCAACGCATTCTCAATATTTTTTTTTGACGTACTCATTCCACTGTTCCTCCGATTATTTTCTGAATCTGCGCATTCATATAAAGTTTTTCTTGCTCGATAAGCTCGCGATATAGACTCTCGCGTTTCATACCCGTTGTGCATATTTGAACGATAAGCCGCTGTTTCTGTAGTGGCGGAATTGGAATATAAATATCAGACAGTGTGCTGATCTTTATTGCCCGCTGCATTTGCCAACCTTCCTTTAAAAGAATTTTATCTGTAACTAATGGTACTGATAAATACCACCTTAAATAATCCGGCATGATCTTGCGTGCATTCTTTAGCCGGATTACTGCTAGCTGTGAAGGAATGACAAACCCGGTTTCATTTTCTTGTATTGTTACTGGAAAAATAGGTGCAAACAACCTAGCAACAATATCTTTCTCCTGAGTCAAAACCGTTTGGTCGAGAATCTCAGAAGAATTATATTCATCCAACTCATTAATTTTCAGCGACCCATCATCGCCAAGCGAGCGTAAGCTTAACCGTTTATACTGCTTCTTTACCGATCCGGATTCTCTGGCTTCTTTTCGGTTCAGAACTAAACCACTCTGCACAGTCGCAATCCTTGACAGTTTCAACTTTTCCATAGAATGCTCCTTATTAAGTCTTAGCCCGTCCACAGAATGCGGACGGGCTGAAAAGGAATTAGGATGTATGCGACTCAGGGCAGCAATAGGCACAACCGTCAGCACGGTCATAGTATTGCTTTGCTTCTCTGACTGCGTCCTGTGACGTCAAAAAATCGCCTAAGTATAACCGATTTTCGGCATCTGGTAACCAGTTGCATGTCGAGCGATGAACTTCGTGATCCCCATTCGACTGTGCATTTTTATTAGCATAAAATCGCATGATAGTGTCCTCCTTTTTGCCAAAGTAACAAGCCTTCATTGACAAATCGATGGAATTTTGCTATCATGCAATTAGATTGAAGTATATCAATGAGGGTACCGTCAAGAGTAGTTGCCACTGCTTTTGACGGTATTTTCTTGTCCTGCATAGAATATATCATATATTTTTCCTCATGTCAATATTTTTTGCATTATTTTTTTGTCATATTCTATGCATGACTTATTTAACTTACATGTATGTTCTTTGTCTTCTATTGCACATCTGCCTCATCTATCTATTCTTTTCGTTTTCGATAATATATTTCTGCTCCGTTCTTCCGTTTTCACCTGTTCCAATAGCTTGTCCGCTTGCCGCTCCCCTAACGCACGCCGAATCCGTTTGTAATCCACAAGAGTCCGACGGAGAGTCAGTGTTTCCTCTACCATGCGATCAAACGAAGAATTCAAGGTACCAAGACGGTCATATGCGCTGGCAAGCTGGTTCTCCAAATCATCTGTTTTTCCTTTCAACCGCAGATACTGCGCCACAATGCTTCGAATCACGTCTTTCAGTTTGGAAATAAACGGCTCAACAATTTTGTTTTTATAGCTTCTGGCCGGCATCAACGCTCCCGGCTCAGGGAGCTGCCATTTTGCCTCTGTATCGTAACGGTCTACATTGAGATGCACCAGCGATTCCTGTTTTTGCAGGCGGTTCAGTTTTTTCTGTACTACTTCCAGCGATTTTTCCGTCTGTCCGATACCGGCTTGCAGACTTTTCTGTTTGGTATCAAACCGTTGCAAATCAGTGAGTTGCTTTTCAATTTGCACATCCAGACGAGCAACCTCTTTATCCCGCTCCTGCTTTTCATAATTCAAAACGCTCAGGTGCTTTTCGTGCGTTCCGAGCTTTTCCCACTCGATACCATGACGCTCCATGACAAGAGCAAGTTGTTGTTTTTCCGCATCAACCCATTGATTCCACTCCGTATCCTGCCGGCTGCCTCCCTTGAAGCCCTGCGTCGCCAGCGCCTGTTTCAGCGATACCCGCGTATCCAGTCCCCGCTTGCTGCCGGTGGTAAACGGAACAAAATCGATATGTAAATGTGGCGTGGCCTCATCCATATGCAGATGTGCGGAAAAAACCCGGAGATACGTGTTTCGTTTCTGAAAGTTTTCCATATACTCATTCAGAGCGCCAACGGCGATTTTTCCGTTCTCCGTCATGGTGCCGGTATCATCCTTATTTCCGATTTGGATGATTACTTCATGGAACGGCTTTTCCTGCTTGCCCGTGCGGATTTTGCGGTAATAATCAGAAATGCAGCGGTCGCTCCGTTTCTGTTTGGCGTTATAGCGCTTTACCGCATCATCAAACAGTTCATGATAGACATTCCGAATCCGCTCATTGCAATAAGTCTGATTCAAATAAGTACGTTCCGGGTCGGTGTTTTTCGCATGAAATTTTCGCTCGTTATGGTTGAGGCAACCTTTCCCGATCATAACGCTGATTGTCCGCTTCATGGGCTCTCCTTTCTTTGTTGGCTAATATTCGGCGAATGCCGGGTTTTGTTACTTTTGTCAAAAGTAACGCAAAAGCACTTTTGACACTTCGCATCAAAAGTGCCTTTGCGCCCTACGGGGTGGTCATCCGCCTGCGGCGGTTGGGGCTTTGCCCCACTGTCTGCGGATAGTGCCCCCAGCAGGGAACGCCCTTTGAAAAGGGCACCTCTGCATTCCGTCCAAACTTTCCGTGACGACTGTGACGATGGTGTCGATGTCTGAGACACCGGGCCCACTATCTGAAATACCGTCACGACCGTCACCATCGTCACGCTTTATCATTTTTCCAATGTAAGGCAAATATTTCGGCCTGAATGGGTCCGGCTGCTTTCATAACGAATTCCATGCTCATTGAGTAACCGCCCGGCTTTTACATTCAGCTGTAAGGTCAACGCGTTCGGCTTCATATCTAGACCAATCCGATTGACAAGCTCAGTTGGGCACCCACTCCAAACCGGCTGTGCTTCCGTAACAACTGAAGCTACTGCCTCCAGTATGGGATCGGGCGGTTCCCGCCACAATTCTGTTTCGGCTTTTTCCAGTACCCATGCTAACGTATCCGGATCACGCTTAAGATACAGACGCTGATCCTGCTGGTCACGTCCGGATATATCCAGCGTAGCGTCGTTGCTCGTGCGCTTTTCCTTTTGCAATAGGAAAGCACCGTCCGCCGCGCCTAGCAAGCCGTTGGTGCCTGAAATCATATCGAATCGATCATTGGCCTGCTGCTTCCGGGTATGGTGCACCAACAACAGGCAGACGCCGGAATCGTTTGCAAACTGTTTCAACCTCGTGATAATTTCATAGTCGTTCGCGTAGCTATAAGAATCTCCGCCGATTTCCCGTATTTTCTGTAACGTGTCGATAATAATTAAGTTCGTTCCGGCGTGCTCTTGTGTGAATCTCTGAAGTTGCTCTTCAAGGCCGTTTCCAAGTTGCTTTGCAGAAATGGAAAAGTAGAGGTTCTCCGCGCTGTCTACTCCGAACATCCGGAACAAACGCTCCTGTAGCCGCTTATAATCGTCCTCAAGCGCCAGATATAGCACTGTGCCCTGTTTAACGGTAAAATTCCAGAGCGGTAACCCCGTGCTGATATGGTAAGCAAGCTGTGCCATAAAGAAACTCTTTCCGAGTTTCGGCGCACCCACAAACAGATATGTACCCGGATAGAGCAGTCCGTCAATCAGCGGCGGCCTGCTCGAATAGACCGTTTCATAAAGCTCGTTCATGGAAACTGTGTGAAGGTAAGCCGGGTCCATCATTCGGAGTACATCGCGTTGATACGCTTCCAAATACTTTTCGGTTTCCTTGCTTTCCGAATTCTCATCTGCTATAATTTTGTCAGTAGTGTTATGAAGCGGCTGCCCATCGTCTGCGCCAACAGATGAATCAAGGGTAGTCGTTTTTTCTTGGGATAAGCCCATTCTATCAGTCCTCCTTCATGCCGTTCATGGTAACAGTAATCAGCCTAATCATGTCCAACAACTCACTGCTGACCGATGCGCTGGCGCTAATCCGCTGCAATTCCGTAAGCACCGCCGCAAGCTGATTCCGAAGTGCCTTATAGACTCTCGGGTTTCCAACTACCACAACATCGCGGTTTTGCAGCCGCCGGATGATATAGTCCTGTTTTGTTAGGCCGGAAAGTCGGACAGCTGTTTCAATCTGCTCGTCCTCCTCCGGTGAAACCCTAAACGCCACGGTCTTATTTCTCCAGCGACCCTTTTCATCACGATTTTTCAGGGACATCTTTAACACTCCTTCCAGTACGCTCAATATCCAGCTTATCCGCCATTTCTTTCTGCTCCGACGGAAACAGATGGGCATAATTATATGTAATTTCAATACTCTCATGACCGAGCCGGTCGGCGATAGCTACGGCGGAAAAGCCCATTTCAATTAGCAGCGAAACGTGTGAATGCCTCAAATCATGGATGCGGATACGTTTTACCCCGGCAGTCGCCGCGCCCCGTTTCATTTCATGATGAAGATAATATTTCGTGACGGTAAAAATCCGGTCTGACGGCTGAAGCCCATATAAAGTCTTGAGAAAATCCTGCATTTCATCACTCAAGAACTGGGGCATCTTAATCACCCGGTTGCTTTTTGGCGTCTTCGGCGTCGTAATCAAGTCCTTGCCTTTCAGTCGCTGATAGGATTTTGTGATGGAAAGCATATTCTTCTTGAAATCGAAGTCGGCGGGTGTCAAAGCCAGCAGCTCACCTTCCCGAATACCGCACCAGTACAGCATTTCAAACGCATAATAAGACATCGGCTTGTCCATCATGGCATCGGCAAATTTCAGATATTCATCTTTTGTCCAGAACTGCATTTCCTGGTTTTTCGCCTTGCCCATATTCCCAACCTTAGCCGCCGGATTTTGGGAAAGCTCGTAATATTTCACCGCATGATTGAAAAGGCAACTGAGCTGATTGTGGAGTGTTTTCAGATAAACCGGCGAGTAAGGCTTGCCATGCTCATCCCGATACCGAATCATGGTATTTTGCCAGGCAATAATGTCTTTTGGCTGAATTTCGCTCATTTTCCGCTTTCCGAAGAATGGAACCAGTTTTGTACGAATGATATGTTCCTTAGTAGCCCAAGTATTTTCCTTCATACGGTTTTGCATATCCTCTGTGTAAACCGCCACGAAACTTTCAAATGTCATGTCCAGATCGGCTTTCACCTTCTGAAGCTGTTCGCGTTCCCACGCAAGGGCCTCTCTTTTGGTTGGGAACCCACGTTTCTGGGTCTGTTTTCGTTCTCCTTTCCAGTCGGTATAGCGGTAAACTACGCGCCATGTGTTTGTTTGGGGCTCTTTATAAGCAGCCACCTGTATCACTCCTTTTCGCTTTTGGATTCGCCGTAACAAAGCTTCTCCAAAAAATACTTTCGGCTGACTTTGCCGGAAATGGTCAGATATCCCTTCTTTTTCAGCTGTTCATTCATATAGCTGTTAAATTCGCGTTCGTTCATTGGCACGAAATTGATGATTCTCACTTCATATTTCTGCATAAGCTTATATTCCGAATACATCCTGCTGAAAATACCGCCAATTTCTTTAAACTCTGTGCCGTGGAGCTTTAGATC
>ENA-UOOK01005034-UOOK01005034.1-fermentation-metagenome-genome-assembly--contig:-NODE-5034-length-13633-cov-3.392768_pt1 | contig 13633 bp, 10 predicted proteins | sample MGYA00245777_ERZ724023 | MGnify/ENA primary metagenome ERZ724023 (study PRJEB28704, sample SAMN03018312) | fermentation metagenome | biome: anthropogenic terrestrial biome; feature: soil; material... | reverse complement strand
GGGTTCATCGTCTACTGGAAAAAAGAAGATCAGGAAAAAGAGTGGAAAATCGTTGCTGGATGATGATACCGGCAGTGAACAAATCAAAAAGAACAAAACGTCTAAAGAAGAATTGCCCATTGAAAAGGCGCCTTTGAAGGACGACAAGGAATAAAGACCAACCAGTTGGAGGACCATAGTTTTGAAAGAAAGAATTTTTACAGCCAAATCGGTGGATGAATGTCTCGCTCTGGCTGCCTCTTCCCTTGGGAAAGAGATCGCATCTTTGAAGTATGAGATTGTTGAACAAGCAAAAAAAGGATTTTGGGGCATGGGAGCCAGCGACGCGAAAATTAAGGTTATATATCAGCCGACTCCCGTAGAAGCTGCCAAGGAATTTTTGAACACCGTATTTGCGAACATGGGATTGAACGAAATTGAAATGGAAGCCACCGAAAGCGGACGGGATATTCGTCTGGTTCTTTCCGGAGAAGGCATCGGCATGATCATCGGTCACCACGGTGAAATTCTGGACGCCATGCAGTATCTCACCAACCTTGCAACCGGAAAGGTGTGCGACGATAATTTCCATATTACCTTGGATGCGGAAAATTACAGAGAAAAAAGGGAAAAAACCTTGCAGAATCTGGCTCGCCGTACTGCCAACCGCGCCAAGAAAATCGGCAGAAATATCAACCTCGAGCCCATGAGCGCCTATGAAAGACGGATTATTCACGCGACTATTCAGGATATCGAAGGCGTGAGTACCTTCTCGGTGGGAAGCGACGACAGTCGCAGGATTGTGGTTTCCCCCGATAATCAGGTGAAACGTCAGCAAAAAGGCGACAAGAAAGGAAATTCCAATCGCTCTGCGGTACCGGCTAAGAAACCGGAAGTTGAAAAGCCGGTGTTTGAAAAGAAATTTGTCATTCCCGAACGCCCTGCTCAGGTCATCGTGAAGGCAAAAAGCATTGACGACATTCTTCCCGACGTGGAAGAAACCAGCACATTCAACGATTAATGGATCACACGGCGCGAAGAAAGTTTTCTTCGCGCTTGTTTATGAAAGGTAAACAGAATGTTATTGGATGGAACCATTGCAGCCGTATCTACCCCGAAAGGGATCGGCGGTATAGCGGTGATCCGCATTTCGGGAGAAGATACACCCCGCATACTGAAGAAGGTTTTCCGACCCTTGAAGGGAGATGTTGCCTCTTGCCCGGTTCGCTTTGCCGTCTACGGGGATATCATCGATGAAAACGGTCATCGCATCGACAGTGGGTTGTTGGTAAAATTTGCGTATGGCAAATCCTTTTCTGGAGAAGAGATGGCGGAAATTTCCTGTCATGGCGGCGTGATGGTGACGGCATTGGTTCTGAAGCGGGTATTATCCGCAGGTGCCAGGCATGCCGAGCCCGGAGAATTTTCCCGCCGCGCGTTCGTGAACGGTAAACAAAATTTGGCGGAAGCGGAAGCCGTGGCGGATTTGCTGGAAGCAAAAAGCGAATCGGCCGTTATATTGCTTTCCAACCAAAAAGACGGAAAATTATCCAAGGAAATACAAGAAATCGCCACTCGTTTACTTGTGTTGACTGCCTCGTTATATGCCTATATCGACTATCCCGATGAAGATTTGCAGGATGTCGATGATGATACATTGGTGCAAAAGGTGCGGGATGAAATATCTCGCATCCAAGAGATATTATCCACCTACCGGGGAGGCAGAGCCGTCACCGCCGGCGTGCCCGCCGTCATTGCCGGCACGCCCAACAGCGGAAAATCCTCTCTGTTCAATTACTTGGTGGGAGAAGAAAAAGCCATTGTCACCGAAGTGGCAGGTACCACCCGGGATTTACTGGAATACACCGTCAAGATGGGACGGGTTCTTTTGACCCTGACGGATACGGCGGGACTCCATAAAAGTGATGATCTTGTAGAAAAAATCGGCATTGCCAAAGCGGAAGAAAAGGTATTTTCCTCCGAAACGCAGTTGATTTTGGCTTTGTTTGATTCGTCCCGGCGGTTTGAAAAAAATGAACTGGAGTTGATGGAAAAACTCCGGACCGCCCCGGGAAAAGTCATGCCCATTCTGACCAAAACCGATCAGCCCTGTCTGGCGGATACAGAAGAACTGAAAAGGCGTTTTTGCAGTTATGAAATGATTTCGGTTATTACGGGGGACGGTATACAAGCCCTGAAAAATAAAATTGAAGCCTTATATCTTTCCTCCGATATCCGTTTGGAAGACGGGGGACTGTTGGTGAATGCCAGACAGTTTTCCTGCCTGGAAAAAACCCGGGATTTGCTTCTGGATGTGGTGCATACCGTGCTGTCCGGGGGGAAAGAACTGTCGGGCATACTATTGGAACAAGCCATTGCCACCTTGCAGGAAACCGACGGAAGGCAAGTGGGCGAACAAATTGTGCAAAATATTTTTTCCCGTTTTTGTGTAGGAAAATAGATAGGTAACAAACATGGAAAAGGCAATTATACGTTATGTGGTAGGAGAGCCGGATGTATTGGTCATTGGCGGCGGTCATGCCGGGATCGAAGCTTCCTTAGCAACCGCCCGCATGGGTGTCAAGACAGTCCTTCTTACGTTGCAACCCGATGCTGTGGGCAACATGCCCTGCAATCCTTCCATTGGGGGTACGGGGAAAGGCCAATTGGTCTTTGAACTCGATGCTTTGGGTGGAGAAATGGGGAGAGTCGCCGACCAAGTGTGTCTCCAAAGCCGCATGCTCAACGCATCCAAAGGTCCCGCAGTCCATTCGCTGCGGATGCAGTCCGATCGGATGCGTTATCGTGCCCATATGAAAACAATATTAGAAAACACCCCCAATCTGTCTTTGATTCAAGGGGAAGCAGTGGATGTGTACCGGGAGGGAAACCTCTGGTATGTGGCTACCAGATTGGGCGCTGTTTATGGCTGCAAAGCGGTGATTATTGCCACCGGCACTTACTTGGATTCCCGCATCATTGTGGGGGAATCATTCTATTCCGCCGGACCGGACAACAGCATTGCTGCCATTGGTTTGACCGATTCCTTGAAAAAACTAGGGATTAAATTTTTTCGGTTCAAAACGGGAACACCGCCCCGATTGCATCGTGACAGCATTCATTATGAAAAAACAGAATCCCAGGAAGGAGATATGCCCCCTGTCTGTTTTTCCTCTTTAACCGACAAGGAGGCGTTTCGTGACCGTCCCCAGAAGAAATGCCATGTGGTGTATACCAACGAAAAAACCCATGCCATCATCCGTGCCAACCTCCATCGATCTCCCCTATATTCCGGTGTGATAAAAGGGACGGGACCCAGATATTGTCCCAGCCTTGAGGACAAGATCGTTCGTTTTCCCGATAAAGAGCGGCACCAGGTGTTTTTGGAACCCATGGGGGAAGATACGGTGGAAATTTATGCCCAGGGATTGAGTTCTTCTTTGCCGGAGGATGTGCAAAGAGAAGTGGTGCATTCCATCGAAGGTTTGGAAGACGCCGTGTTCATCCGGGCTGCCTATGCCATCGAGTATGACTGCATCGATCCTTTACAGCTTCGTCCTACGATGGAAATACAAGATTACCCCGGCTTATATGGCGCCGGGCAATTCAACGGTACATCCGGCTATGAAGAAGCTGCTGCCCAGGGGATTGTGGCAGGTATCAATGCCGCATTGCAGATACAAGGAAAAGAAAGTTTGGTATTGCCCCGTTCATCTTCCTACATCGGCACATTGATCGATGATCTGGTGACCAAAGGAACCAACGAGCCATACCGGATGATGACCTCCCGCTGTGAATATCGCTTGGTGTTAAGACAGGACAATGCAGATAGGCGGTTGTCAGAGATCGGCTTGCGGATGGGACTGTTATCCAAAGAAAGATATAATGAAAAACAAAAGATTTTTGCATACATTGACGAGGAAGTAGAGCGCGCGGAAACAACCTTCTTGCCGCCCGGCGAGGCGTTGAATGCCATGCTTGCTTCCACGGAAAATCCTCCCGTGCATACGGGCGTGCGCCTTGGCGATTTGCTTCGCAGACCGGGTATTGGTTACAAGATGATCACTCCGTTGGATATCCATCGCCCCGATTACGGCGAATATCAGGAAGAAGTTTTTGAGAAAGCTGAAATTGAAATCAAATACGCCGGGTATATCAAACGACAAAATAAGGAAATAGAAGCATGCAGAAAACTGGAAAACAAGCGCCTTCCCCCGGATTTGCCATACAAATCCATACAGGGTCTGCGCTTGGAAGCCGCAGCGAAACTGGAAGCCATCCGTCCTGAAAGTTTGGGGCAGGCATCCCGTATTTCAGGTGTATCTCCGGCAGACATTACGGTATTGCTGTTATATTTGAATCATTAGGAGCATATATGGCATTGAAAACATTGCATGAAACATGGTTGCGCGAAAGCACCCGGGTGGTATTGGGAGAAAAACAACAGCAGTCTTTTACGGTACTGTTGGATTGTTTGATGGATACGCAGGGAAAAATGAATGTCACGGCGGTGAAAACAGCCGACGGCGTGGTGCTGCGTCATTTTGCCGATTCTTTGTCTCTGTGTGACATTCCCGCTTTACAGGAAGCGAAAACTGTTGCGGATATTGGCTGCGGCGGGGGTATTCCCGGTCTGGCTATTAAAATTGCCCTCCCGCATATGCAAATCACCATGATCGACTCTACCGAGAAGAAACTACGCTTTGTTTCCAGATGTGCCGCGCAAATGGGCTTGCAGGGAGTCAAAGTGGCAGCGGGACGGGCGGAAGAGTTGTCCGCACCCAGTCAGCGTATGCGGGAAGCGTTCGATGTGGTGATTGCAAGAGCGGTGGCGTCTTTGGACATGCTGGACGAGCTTTGCTTGCCTTTTGTAAAAAAAGGCGGCGTTTTCCTCGCTATGAAAGGACCGAAGGTTTTTGATGAAGTGAAATCGGCCCAAAGCGGTATTGCCAAGCTGGGGGGGGAAATACGGGAAATTATGCCTGTCAAACAAGTGCTTTCTCCGGCGCAAACGCCTGAAGAAATAGAAGAACTGGACTTTTTTCTTTCTATGGAACGATACATCGTAATCATTGATAAAGTAAAAAACACCCCTCATGAATATCCCAGATCCTTTGCCAAAATAAAGGCACATCCTCTGTAAAAGCAGGAAAATCTTTGTAATTTTCAATTGCTTTTTTGCATTTTTCATTGAAATAGTTGACAGAATCTATGCTTTTCCCTACAATAATGGTAAGATTTTAAGCATTTTGTGAGGTAAAAAGTATGTTAAAAGCCGCTTTGATTGGCGTGGGTTCTATGGGTCGTGGCCATTTGGACAACTATGTGCGTTATATCCAGGAAGAGAAATCCATCCGGCTGGTTGCTATCTGCGATGTGGATCCCAAAAAATTTACCAACTATAAGGGTACGCTGAACATCAAAGGTGTGGGTGCTCAGGACTATGATTTTTCCATGTTCCATCTGTATACCGATATGGATGAAATGCTGGAAAAGGAAGAACTGGATATGGTATCCATCATTCTTCCTACTTATTTACATTGCGAAGCCACGTTGAAGTGTCTTGCCAAAGGGCTTCATGTGTTTTGTGAAAAGCCCATGGCACTCAATCCCGATGATTGCACCAAGATGATTGAAGCCGCCAAAAAAACCGGCAAATACCTCATGATCGGTCAATGTCTTCGGTTTTGGCATGAATATGTTGCCCTGAAAGATCTGGTGAATTCCGGAAAGTTCGGCAAACCGTTGTCTGCGTACTTCTTCCGCGGCGGGTCTACCCCCCTGTGGTCTTATCAGAACTGGTTGTTGAAAGAAGAATTGGGAGGCGGCGCCTTGTTTGATCAGCATGTTCATGATATCGATATGATCCAGTATTTGTTTGGCATGCCGAAGGCAGTATCCTCCAGAGGCGTCCGTTTTTACGAAGGCAGCGGCTATGATGCCGTCACTATCAACTATATCTATGATCAGAATTTAGTCGTGAATGCCCAAGACGATTGGTTCTTGGCCACTGATAGCTTTGAAATGATCTATCGTGTCAATTTTGAAGGCGGCACCGCTTTCATGGATGCTCATGGATTTCGCTTTACCACCCGCGACGGAGAAGATGTCACCCCCACTTTTACGGATTCAGATAAAGGATATTATCATGAGATTTTGTATTTTGCCGGCTTGATTGAAAATCAAAAGGAAAATACCATCAATCCTCCCGAATCTTCCAGGGATACGATTCGCATTTTGATGGCGGAAAAAGAATCGTGCGACCAAGGCGGCGCCGTTGTGAAAATCAAATAGGAAAAAAGAAAACGTCCCCGGGCAAAACCTGGGGACGTTGTTTTTCTGGTGATTAGGCAACTACAAATGCGTTGTAAATGGCGTTCATGGCTTTTTCAAAATCTTCACTCTTGACGCCGATGATGATATTCAGTTCGCTGGAACCTTGGTCAATCATGCGGATATTCACATCGTTTTCATAGATAGCGGTGAAAATCTTGCTGGCAGTACCTTTTGTCTGTACCATACCACGACCTACCACGGCGATGAGGGCAATGCCGTATTCCACATGGATATGGTCGGGGTTGGTCAACGCAATGATATCGGCAAGGAGAGCAGTCTTTTTGTTTTCCAAAGCGCTTTCCGATGCGATGCCCGACATGGTATCGATGCCGCTGGGCAGGTGCTCAAAGGAGATACCGTTCTTTTCAAATGCCCAGAGAATTCTGCGGCCAAAGCCAAGCTCCTGGTTCATCATATCTTTATCAATGGTTACGACGGCAAAACCTTTTTTTCCTGCAATGCCGGTAATCACTTCAACGGGGTCATTGGCGGGCATTTCCGCCAAAATGGTGGTACCGGGATCAGAGGGTGCGTTGGTATTGCGAATGTTGATGGGAATTCCCTCCATTCTCACGGGGAAAATGGCGTCTTCATGTAGAACGGTAGCTCCCATGTAAGACAATTCACGCAATTCATGGTAAGTAATATGGGGGATTGTCTTGGGGTTTTTGATGATACGGGGGTCCGCCATCAAAAAGCCGGACACATCGGTCCAGTTTTCATACATATCTGCCCGGGCAGCTCTGGCAACGATGGAACCGGTGATGTCACTGCCGCCGCGAGAAAAGGTTTTAATGGTATCGTTGGGCATGGAACCATAAAAGCCGGGAACCACTGCATGCTCCATGGCTTTCAGTTTTGCGCTCAACACTTCGTCGGTGCGCTCGGAATCAAAACATCCGTTTTTATCAAAAAAAATCACATCTGCGGCATCAATGAAGGGATAGCCCAGATAGGCCGACAGAATTTTGCCGGATAAATATTCACCACGGCTGGCGGCAAAGTCACGACCCAATTTTATTTTAAACGCTTTGCGAATGACGGTATACTCATCTTCCAAAGATAATTGCAAACCCAGTTCACGGATAATGGCATTGAATCGTTCTTCAATGGCAGTAAAATCTGCATCGCTGTTTTCACCTTTGACACATTTATCATAGCACCGATACAACATATCTGTAACCTTGAAATCTTCAGGAAAACGTTTTCCCGGAGCGGAAGGTACTACATATTTAATTGCGGGATCTTTGGTGATGATGTCATGCACTTTTCTGATTTGTGTTGCGTCCGCCAAAGAAGAACCGCCGAATTTTGCGACTTTACATTGCATGGTTTATACCCTTTCCGGCACTCGTGCCAATTAATATGTGACAGTATAGCCGAAAAATCTGCTCTTGTCAAGAATTATTTGCCATTTGTTCGGCCTTGATCGCCAAATGACAGGCGCCGATGGCACCGGCATCTCTGCCCAAAGCACTGAGGCATAATGCAACGGAAATAGGGGTCAATGCGCTGACTTTTTCCTGGAGCATTTCCATGAAGGGAGGGAGTTCGGTGGATAAACCGCCGCCGAAAATGATCTTTTCGGGATTGAGTAAACTGGCACAATTGGCTGCTGTGACGGCGATGCGGTTCAAGAATTCCTCCAAAAGGATCTGGGCATAGGAATTGCCCGCGCTTGCTTCGGCAAACAAGGTTTTTGCCGACAGTCCAAAAGGTTTACCCAATTGATTCAAACCGGATCCGGAGCATTTGCTTTCCAATGACCCGAAGGCATCGGAAGTGAAACGCTTGTGGGATCGGGCATCGGATTCTTCCACCAAATAGCCGATTTCACCGGCGAGACCTTTGTGACCCGCTACAATTTGTCCGTTGGTCAATACGGCACCGCCCAGGCCGGTACCGATGGCGATAAAGACTGCATCACGCAATCCTTGGGCTTCTCCTTCCGCCTGTTCTCCTATGAGTGCAACATTCACATCATTGGCTCCCAAAGCGGGAAAAGGATAGTGAGAGAACAGCACTTCATGTAAATTTACATCTTTCCACCCATAGGCGGGGATATCAAATACAAACTGCCCTGTTGTATCCACACAGCCGGGAAGACCGATTCCCATGGCGGTGATTTGTTCGAGGCCAACATGAGAAGAAAATAAAAACGTATGGATGGCCGCATCCAAGCTGTCCACCGTGTTGGCGGCAGCGACGGTTTTGGTGCATATGGTGTGATTTTTTTCATTCCGCAAGAGAAAGGCAATTTTTGTACCGCCTACATCGGCACCCAAATATAATTTACTCATACGATTCCCTTTCCTGTTTGACGTTATTTTTGCTTCAGTATATCATACCTAACAACATATGGCAATACAATATCCGTCCCGACAACGCAGGGCAAAAGAGTGTTTTTTCGGAAGGCGAGATCGGAGAAAATATTAAGTGTCGGCAAAAAGGTTCCCCTCAACAGTTAAATGTATGTGAAGTGTACATTCGGATGAAAAAGGACTGACGCGAGCAGAAATATATATCCTGCTTGTGCCAGTCCTTTTGTAGGTGTTTTTTCAACGTCTTCTGGAATCACCGTCAGAATGTACGGCATCATTTCTTTCAATAATTGTCAGGGGTAAAAAAGACAGGTTCTTGATACAGAGATGCCAGTATGCTAGGATGATCAACCCGGGTATTACCGCAAGTGAAAGGGAAATTGAGCCGCACCATTAAGGTGGTATCTTCCGTAACGGGGAGAGCGGGATCGGGACAGAAGGAAAAGGGGACATTTTTTACTTCTGTATAATCTCCGACCAGGGAAAAGACTTCCGCTATACGTGCAGGGTCACCTCGATATTCCCGAAACAGGAGGGTGTTTTCTTGGATAGCATAATCCAAATAGGCTACAATGGTACCGTTGTGTACAGCCACGGCAGGATGCCGGGTATTATGAGGCATCCATGTTTTCCAATATGATTCGCTACGAAGAAACAGACCGTTATAGGGAGAACATAGGGAGAGGACGGCGGGTAAATCTTCCGGCAGAAAGGGACGCAGGGAGAGGGAGAGGGTGTATTCTATTAATGGTAGTGTGATCAATCCCCGGGGTGTGATCAACCAGCGAAACTTTTGATAATAAGCGGGGATGTCGGTGATGAGGGTGGAGAGGGGCATGCGGCATTTTTCCATGTACCGGATGGCATTCTGTAACAAGATTCCACTGAGTCCCTTTCCCCGGTAGGCAGGGAGGGTACAGACTTCTCCGATGGCACCGGCGGGGATGGGGTGTCCTTCCAGATACAAGGTGCGATGAAACACCCGAACGGATGAAACCAACTTTTTACCATCTCTGGCAACCAGAATACCTTCTATCACTGCATCGGGATCATAGACAAAGTGTTCGTAAAATTCATCGGGGGGCATTTGAAAGCCCCGGGCACACAAGGCCACCCAAGCGTCAAATTCATGGGAGTGCAGGGAAGATATCAGCATATAGACCTCTTATCTCTTTTCTACGTATCGTCTTGCCTGTCCATAGAAAAGTGCATAGCATTGCTCTTGGGTTTTCATCCATTGTTGTGGGTATCTTCTAACCCATCTGTTTCCAACACAACGAATCTGGATGCAGAAAAGAAAGACGTTGGGAAACGAACATGCTGATTGTGCCTTGCTGCAGTTCCCTTTTTGTATTATACCATAAACCTGATTCCTTGCGAAGGCAATCAAAAAATATATTAGAAATTCATAATTTAAACATAATTTCCAGAGAGTTTTTAGAATGGATATCAATAAGAAAAGGAAACGCTGTGTGCGTTTCCCCATAGGATAAAATACCCGGATGATTCTGCTCGTATTTTTCCTTTTTATATGTATAACCGAGATGTAGCTGTAAGATCGTTATGGTCTCAAAGAGTTCTGATTATTTGACCATGCGTATCAGAGTTCATATCGATTCAACTCCTGAAGCAAGTCCGTTTTTTTGATATTGTATTCTTCTTCCAATTCATTTTTCCAGGATTCCAAGGCGGTCAGTTTATTTGCCAAGTCGTTGGATGGAACGTAAGAGGCACCCGTGATGTGTCTGATTGTATCGGGAGTACCTTGTGTCGGCTCAAAAATATTGTCAGGTGTTTGCACCGGGGGCGGCAATCTGAGTAAAATATTTTCCGTGTTTTGAATCAATTCGCCGAAACCATACATTAACCATGTAAACATCCATGAAAAAAGAGGCCCCAATAGGAGCAAAAGGATTCCTTGTATAGCCCCATCAGACTTATTGGTATCCAGTAGAATAATACCCCAAACAACAAACCCGCCGCTGGTAATCCACGCCAAGAGTTTAGCCAGCAGTTTGATTTTTTCACCAATGCTATCGTACATATTCATTACCCCCTTTGCTATAACATTTTATCACACAAACCTAACAAAGTAAACCGAATTATAAAAAAGAACCGTAGGTAACGGTTCTTTTTTTGCGCTGCCGATTTACTTGACGCTATACAAAATATAGAATTCAGCATTATGATTGATTGGGGAATTGTTAGCATAAATTGAGGCATACCGGAATATAATCCGGACCTTTACATCGTTGTTTTCAAAGTCAAAGGTCAATTTTTCAGGTGCAAGTATACCTATTTCGGTTTTATAGCCGGCGATTTTGTTACATAGTTGAGTCAGTGATATTGACATAATGACGGTATCTCCGGCTTGGTACTGCATCTTTTTCTCTTCACCTTGTATATTGATTATACTCACTTTGTATACTTGGTCGTCTATGGTGACATTGCTTATGTCTCTATTTGCCCTGTCAGAAGAATGAATCGATGTTGTCAACAGATAGTCATATCCTTTGGTATCAATCGGCAACATGGGATCGAGTTGATATTCTTTAGAAATATAATTATTTCCATCGGAAGCATGATACAAATCAAACCCGAACACGTTTTTGAAATCAATACTATAATCAAAATTGTTTGGTAAAAAAGCAAGTTTGTCAAGATCGTTTACGCTGTTTAGATAAGAAACCCCTCTGCTTATATTTTTCTTATCTTGATCCGAAACATCCGATTTGGGAATGATACCGCCGTTTTGCAACATGCCATTTTTTTCAAGGGTATTTTCCACAATGGCGCTTTGACTTGCCGAACTGACACCGAAGGCACCCATATACGGTGTAATGGACACAAGAGCCAACAAAATCGCAAGCCAGGCAATCACATCATTTTTCTTTTTCGGGAAAAGGAAGAGCAGTATCCCGCAGACAAGCGAATACAGGCTGAACAGGATTACAAAATACCGCGTGAAAACAATTCCCTCGTCAAATGCCTTCACAATGGAAGATATGGTTTGATATAAAGCGATTGCCGCCAGAAGTACCGGGAAAATCTTTCTGAATAATCTAGTAGAAATATTGTCAATATGTTTGACCAGAACATATAACAAAAGCACGGCGATTAAATATGTCAAGATTAACGGTTCCAGCAAATTATCGTTCCAGTTGCCGAGATATATGGTTTTACCCATGTACAAAAGGAGAACCAACGTATAAATCGAGATCAGCGGAATCAGCACATAGGATAAAAGCACTTCAAGAAAATGAGGATATCCGATTGATTTCTTGATCTTTTCCGGTGTTTCATTGTAAAGAGAAAAGGCGGGAATGAGGGAAAGAAACAGCATCGGCGCCCATAAAACCCACACGATATTGGCTGTGTGTGCATAGGCATGGGAACTTACAGGTAGGAGCAATGCGTTGATTGCGGCAATAATGGCGGAAATACCCCCAAAAATAATGCCGGAAAAAAACGCCGAGATGAAAAAACTTTTGAAAACACATAGAAAAATGCTGTAAAAGTCGGTTGAACGGCGAATGGAAGGAATCCAGATAAAGGCGATGAAGAGGGCAAATATGCCGACCACGGTTTTGACACCGATCACGTCATTGATGCTGTTAATCGACAGGACATATGCATAATATGCAGTCAAAACAAGGGCAGCCGCGGCGTGGAAAATACATTTCAACAGAAAGGTCTTTCCAAAGCGTTCGGACAGACCCTGTGCGCAAAGAAAACAAAAAGAACCCACTACCAGGGTCATGATTTGTTTTTCGAAATCATGCTGACTTTCAATGGAGATGATGTCAAGCGTTGTAATGGTCAACAGGCAGAGAAAAACAGCCCAAAAACGTAAAATTGCTTTTGAAATCCCACCAAACTTGTCAAGCGCGTATGCAAACAATTTCATACGGACCAACCTTTCTATCATGTTTGTGAAGTCTGCACATGGGCAGGCACGATCTACTTATAGTATATCACTAGAATATGTAATTATCAAACAATATAGTATTGTTTGTTTTTTGAAGAACATTGCCGGCCTGTTCATATTCTGCAGGAAGCAGAAAAAAGAACCGCAAAAAATGCGGTTCTTTTTGGTGCGAGAAACGGGACTTGAACCCGTACGGATAATCCACACGCCCCTCAAACGTGCGCGTCTGCCAGTTCCGCCACTCTCGCATTGGGGGTTTTTATGAGGCGCAAAGTTTATTATACACTATTTACTGTGATTGTCAAGATTTTTTTAAAAACGATAGCTTCATTTTCGCTGCAGGGGAAAATAATGGTTTATCCTTGGAAAAAAAGCAAAAAAAGACTTGCTTTTTATTTTCAGTTTTTATATAATATACAATGGTGGACGATGAAATGTTTTGCCAAATGAAACTATTTTATTCATTTATGGAGGTTTTAGGAAATGACAAATAACAAGAACGTCAATCAGTGGATTGATGAAATGGCTGCGATGTGCTGCCCCGATCAAATTGTCTGGATCGATGGCAGTGAAGAACAGCTGGAAGCACTTCGTGCCCAGGCAATCAAATCCGGCGAAATAATCAAACTGAATCAGGAGAAACTTCCCGGCTGTTATCTGCATAGAACCGCAATCAACGACGTGGCTCGTGTTGAAAATAGAACGTTTATTTGTACCAGCAAAAAAGAAGATGCCGGTCCTTTAAACAACTGGATGGATCCTAAAGAATGCTATGACATGTTGTCCAAGATTTATCGTGGCTGCATGAAAGGCAGAACAATGTATGTCATTCCCTATTCCATGGGTATTGTCGGTAGCGAATTTGCAAAAATCGGTATTGAGCTGACTGACTCCATTTATGTTGTTTTGAATATGGATATCATGACCAGAGTGGGCAAAGTGGTTTCCGAGGCTCTGGGTGAAGACGACGATTTCGTAAAAGGTCTTCATGCCAAAGTTGACATCGATGAATCCAAGCGTTACATCTGCCACTTCCCGGAAGACAACACCATTATTTCCGTCAACTCCG
>ENA-UOOK01005033-UOOK01005033.1-fermentation-metagenome-genome-assembly--contig:-NODE-5033-length-13633-cov-4.148181_pt1 | contig 13633 bp, 10 predicted proteins | sample MGYA00245777_ERZ724023 | MGnify/ENA primary metagenome ERZ724023 (study PRJEB28704, sample SAMN03018312) | fermentation metagenome | biome: anthropogenic terrestrial biome; feature: soil; material... | reverse complement strand
AGGAGTATGGCTTGAAGAAGAAAAAATGCGATCTACACATTTAATGAAAACACTAGCAAGAGGTCAAAAAATTACTCTAAATGATTTAATTGTTATTTCTGATGCTGAATTAGCTCTCGAAGGGGCATTAGCAGGTAGAAATGGAATTGTCATGATTGTTGGTACTGGCTCAATCGGATTATTTAAAAATGGTAAGAAAATTACAAGATGTGGTGGTTGGGGAATTGAATTAGACGACGAAGGTAGTGGCGCATGGATTGGTAAGGAAGGACTCACAGCAATAGTTCGCTCAATTGATGGAAGAGGAAACCAAACTAAACTGACACAACTTTTTGCTGATAGCTTTCCAAATATTGATTTAGAGAATCCACGTTCTATTGTAAAAGCATATGCTGAAAGTAGTTTCCAATACCATATGCTTACTCCACTTGTAATGCAATGTGCAGAAGAAAATGATAAGGTATGTTTAGAAATTATTAATAGATCAGCATTTCATTTAATGGAAATATTAGAAGCATTAACTAAAGAAGATACTCACAAATCTGTAAATGTTGCCTTAATGGGTGGTATAATTGAAAATAATACACTTTTAGCAAAACTGCTATTCGAACGAATTGCTAACCACAAGAAATTCAACAGAATAGAACCTATTGGCTCAGCTTTAGATGGAGCAAAAACAATTGGAATGAGATTAATTGAAGAAAGCTATGATATTTAATTTATAAAATTAAATTTAAAATTAAACAATCCCTATATCTTTAAAATATAGGGATTATTTTTTTACGAAGAAGACTAATTTTAAATTATAAGTTTACCTCGTCATCACTAATTTTTTGAGAAAGTGCATCGTATGAACCTTTTTTACCATATAGCACTTCTACTACTGCATTTTCTAATATTGTCTCAATATCTAACCATTTAGGATGCACAGGAGTAAGCTTAGAATATTTAAGTTGTTCAGCAAAAATTGGCATAAAAGGTAAAGTTTGGAAATAATTATTATTATGATAATTTTTGTCTGCTGGAAATCCTGCTTCCTTAATTGATTTACAAAGTTTTAAAGCGTTTTCGCCATTAGTCATAAATTTTACAAATTTCTCTGCTAATACCCTATTATTTGTTGATTTATTTATTGCTAAATATTCTGCTCCTGCAAAAGAAATACCGGGAGCTTCATTAGTCAGACCGGGGAAAAGAGCTACATTATAATCCAGAAATGGATTAATTGCTTTAATTTTCTCAATTAACCAAGAACCACTTATCCAAATACCGATTTCACCACGTGCAAACATATCATCAAGTTTCTTTTGAGTTTCAATTATTCCTACTTGAGATAATTTCTTATACATTTCAACAGCTTTTACATTCTCAGGAAAATCTAATTTAACTATTCCATTACTATCAAGTAATTTTCCGCCATAAGTCCATATAAATGGTAATATTTTTTTATATAATCTATGTGGATCAGAGCCATTTACTCCGAACCCATATACATTATTTCCATTTGCATTTATTTTCTCAGCAATTTGATATATTTCATCAACTGTTTTTGGTGCATCAGATGATAATCCCGCTTTTTTAAATAATTCTTTGTTATAAAAAATTACCCTTGAATTTACAACCCAAGGCACAGCATAAAGTTTATTATTCCATTTGCCGGGTTCTATAAAATTACTTTCGAATTTATTTATCTCAAAATTTTTACCGTTCAATTCCTGTAATACATCTTTTGATGAAAATTGAGCTATCCAATCTGATCCTAAATCCAATACATCTGGTGCTGTATTCGAATTAAATGCTGCGAATAACTTTACTTGACCATCATTCCAACTTAATTCTGTAGTATTAACTATACAATTATTTTCTTTTTCAAATTGTTCAATTAACTCCATCACAGCTTGTTTTTGAGATGGTTCACTCCAGAAATGCCAAAATGTAATCGTTTCACCATTAATTGGAGATTTATCATTCTTTCCACAGGAAAATAAGAAAATTAAAGCAAAAGCTACAATAAGTACTTTTTTATAATTCATTATCAATACCTTTGTTATATTCATTTCATTTAAAATAGTAAGCAAAATTAATTAAATTCTATTATTAAAAAAAAATAAAAAAAAAACGAATCACTAAATAATGTAATTCGTTTTTTTCTGTGAATAAAATATTAATCTTCTCTTAACTCATATCTTTCGGTTTCGTCAATGATTTTCATAAATAATTCATCAACTTTAGTAATTGATTTAGGAGGCTTCAATCTATAATTAATTTCTTTAAATTTTTCATTTAATCTAATTAACATTTTGGAATATGGCAAATCAGTAATCGTTTGATCATATGATTCTTCCTTCGAATCGTTTAAAACCTCTGTCTCCATTATATACTTATAAAAATCTTTAATTTCATTATCAGAAAGTTTAATAGTAAAGATACCTTGCTTTTTCATATTGTTTATTGCATTAAGTTTAATTATACCATTTGCATAAACCAAAGTAAAAGCAGGACATTTCCCAAAGCATTCAGATTTAGTAAGTTCAATATTTATATTTTTGGCTACCTCAATAGGTATATTGTTTTCATTCTTATCTTTGCAAGATGAACAGCCTACGGAGATAATGCTTAATAAAACTAAGCAACTAATAATTATTTTTTTCATATTAAATTAATTAATCAAGAATTATTGTTTAATGAAACTAATTTTTTCAGATTTTATATTATTTTTTAGTTCAATAATATAATTTCCAGCATTTAAATCATCTAGACCAATATTTAAGCTGTTGCCACCGATAGAAGATAAAAATTTATTTGATTTTATCAATCTACCTACATTATCATAGATATTAATAAATAAATCTTCAGGTGTAATAGTATTAAATTGTAAAGTTATTTTATCATTTGCTGGAGTAGGAAATATTTTACTTATACTAAATGAGTTATTAGAATTTATATTATAATCTTCTACTGAAGATTTATTTGCAGTATAAGTTAAATTATAATATGCAGAATTTACACTCTCATTCCAGCCAGTTTCTGACGGTACATTTTTAGTAGAATTATTAAATATCATGATAATAGTATTATCATATCCTGGGCTGTGAGGGACATCTAATTCTGCTGGTTCTCCAGCTGCTTTAATTTCATATATCTTAAAATCTGTTCCACTTTTATCGTTAGGTTTTGTCTTGTATTGGCACACTATCAAAGATAAGTCATCTGTAGCTTTATGTGGCATAAGTTTATATTTTCCACTTAATTTATCATTAAACCTAATATAGTGAGTTGCTAATCTATTTAAGATTGATTTATTTTTATCACTGATATCATTTAAATTACTAACAGTAATTTCATCAAGATCACCCAAATTTTTAGCAATTGTAGGTAAGATTCTTGGAGAACTATATCCACCATTATTAAAATATTCACCCATTGAGAAATAATAAGGTTTTTTATTTATATCGTTATTAAATGTAATACAAGTAGTATAGAAATTTTTTACTGTTTCCGCATAATTTGTATTATATTTTTCAAGGGTTTTATTAAATGCTTTTATTTCATCTTCTGTAATTAATAAATTGTATAATTCCTTTATAATTTCATTTCCATATAAATCGGTTAAATACTTGTAATAAGACCATGAACCATATGGGTATAAATAATAGCTTCCAGCTTTAGAAGTACCAGAAGGATTATATTCAGTTTGTGGGTTATAATTTATACCGATATTAGATCTTAACAAGAAATTTTGCACATAATTAAGTGGATCTAATTCGCCAGGATAAACAAACTGTTCAGACCAAACTGCTCCACCTTCCATAATAAACATATTCATATTTGAATTTGAATACGATCTCTGCACACCATGAAAATATTCATGAGCTATTGTTATTTTTGCTAAAAGTGAATCACCATAACCAACAGGTTTGCCCCAAGCGAAATTAGAATAATCTGATCTTAAAACTGTATATGAACCACTTGCACCAGAAGAAGTATAATCTACTAAAGCATTATATCCTAACACATTTTCACCACAAGAACTACTTGCAACATATACTTTATAATACTTATAATCATTTGAATATGGTTTTTTAAAACCAAATTCTTGATATTTTTCTAAAGCATACATAAAGGCTCTACCATACATCTCAATTAGATCGACATATCCATTTCCATCATTATCAATCCATTCTACTGCATCGATACCTTCAGATTTGAAATAAATTTTAAAATTATCATCAGGAGTTATGTAAGTTACGTCAAATTCATTTTCATCTATTTTATATAAGCTTAAAATCTTTTTGTCATCAGATGATAATAAGTTATAATTTTTATATGCATAATCTAACAGGTGTGTGAGTTCTCGTCCAGTTTGGATATTTTCAGAAGAACCTGTTTTGATGCTTTTTAGCTCAAACATCACTTCATCTAATTTTGCATCTCTTTTAATATCAAGAGAGAAAGAAAACTGTGCTGTAGCTATTATTAAAGTTATAGCACAAATAATTTGTTTTAAATTCATTAAAATCTCCAATTTATTTATATTTATTTAATTATATCTATTTATTTTTTGTTATTTAAGTATAGACACATTAATATTATTAAAGTTACAAAATTTATATATTTATTCTTAAATAATTTGTAGTTAATTTTATGTTAATAATACTTTTGTAATAAAATTAGTATTAGTTCGTATTTTTAGATGACAAATTTATTATCTTCATCGAATAATTAACAAAATACAAAAATACGTTATTTTTTATTATTTTATTCCCTGAATTTAATCAACTTGTTAATGTTTAATAAATTATTATTAAATAATCAATAAATTCTTCTTAATAATATGAAAAAAAATAATAGACCTGAATGGGTACCAGAAACTGGTGGAAGCGAATTTACTACTAATGTAATGAATGGTATAACATCTCGACATGATGGCTTGTATGAAGGAAAATTAAGAACTTCACCCAAAATTATTAAGCCAAAATTAAGCGTAGATGACTATGTAAATGGAATTCTTGACCACAATTTAAGTATATTTTCTAAAGCAATTACTTTGGTAGAAAGTAACTCACAAGCACATTTAGAATTAGCACAAAAAGTTATTAAGAAAATATTACCGCATACTGGGAAATCTATTCGAATTGGTATTACAGGACTACCGGGAGCAGGAAAAAGTACATTTATAGAATATTTTGGTTCATATTTATGTGACCTTGGGCTAAAAGTAGCTGTATTAGCAATAGATCCAAGCTCAAAATTAACTAAAGGCTCTATTCTAGGAGATAAAACAAGGATGGAAAAATTATCTCGTCAGCCAAATGCATTTATAAGACCTTCTCCAAGTGGAGGGACATTAGGTGGAGTTTCTAGAAAAACAAGAGAGACAATTTTAGTATCCGAAGCATCAGGATATGATGTAATATTAGTAGAAACTGTTGGAATTGGTCAAAGCGAGACAACAGTCCGCTCTATGGTTGATTTCTTTTTATTAGTACTACTACCCGGAGCTGGTGATGAACTTCAAGGAATTAAAAAAGGTTCTGTCGAATTAGCTGATGCCTTAGTAATTAATAAAGCTGATGGAGAAAATATTCAGAGAGCAAAGCTGACTGCTTCTCAATATCGGAATTCTATCCATTACTTACAACCCTACACCGAAGGATGGGAGGCTAAAGTGCTTACTTGCTCAGCTCTAACAGGTTATAATATTGATAAAATATGGGAATTAATTAATGAATATATAACATTCCTAAAGGATAAAAATTTATTCCAAAAAAGAAGAAATCAACAAGTACTAGAATGGGTACATTCTATAATTCAAGAAGAATTAATACAAAATTTCTATAATAATAATAATGTTAAAAATATTATTGAAGAAGTTGAACCTCGCGTTCTAAGTGGAGACATTACTCCTACAATAGCTGTAAGTGATTTACTCAATGCATATTATAGTAAATAAAAATTGATTTCTTATTTTAATTAAAATTTATTAATATTAGCACAAAAATAGAATAATAAAATTCAAAATGAAAATTTTAATAGCATCTAATAACACTCACAAAATCAAAGAATTTTATGAAATATTCTCAGAATTAAATCTAAATATTGAAATATGCACTCCATCAGAGCTAAACATTGATATTAATGTAGATGAAACTGGTAGTACTTTTGAATATAATGCTGAATTAAAAGCTAGAGCTTTCTATAACGAATGCAAATTACCTGTAATTGCTGACGATACTGGTCTCGAAGTCGAAGCTTTAAATGGTCTACCTGGAGTTTATTCCTCACGCTACGCTGGAAATGATTGCATTGATTCTAATAATAGAAAAAAATTAATCGCTGAATTACAAAAATCAAACGCAAAGGATTGGTCAGCTCAATTTAAAACTGTAATATGCTATTTGGATGGTCAAATCACAAAATTCTATTATGGAATTTGCAAAGGAAAAATCACCGATAAAGAAAAAGGAAACAATGGTTTTGGATACGATTCAATATTTATTCCAGATAAATATAAAAAAACTTTTGCTGAATTATCTGAAATTGAAAAAAATAATATAAGTCATCGTGGAAATGCGATTCGATATTTTGCAAATGATTTTAAGAACAATATATATAAAATGCGATTAGGATTTCTTGCTTCTGGTACTGGCTCTAATATGGAGGCAATTTTAAATAATATTGTAAATAATAATTTAATTGCCGAAGCTGTTATTTTAATAACTAATAATTCAGATTCAAAAGCCACTAAAATAGCTAAAAGTCACGGTCTTGAAGTTCGTCATATTTCGTCTGCACAATTTAATAATGATAATGAAAGAGATGAAGCAATTGCAAATGCGTTAATAAATTCAAGGGTCGATTTAATTATTTTAGCTGGATATATGAAAAAAGTTGGAAGTCCAATTTTAAAGCAATTTCCTAATAGAATATTAAATATTCATCCTGCATTATTACCTAAATATGGAGGACATAATTATTTTGGTATGAACGTGCATAAAGCTGTTATTGAAAATAATGAAAAAGAATCCGGTTGCACAATCCATATAGTAAATGATGACTACGACAAGGGCAAAATAATTGCTCAAAGGAAAGTAAAAGTTCTTCCGAAAGACTCCCCAGAAACTTTACAAAAAAGAATCTTGAAAGAGGAACATATATTGTATTCAGATACAATAAACAAAATCATAAATGGCGAAATTAAATTAGATTAATTAAGAAATAAAATGACAAGTAATAAAATAAAAATAATTGTTATCATTTCTTGCTTTCTCTTATCACCTTTAGTATATGCTTTTGATACTCAAATTTCAGGAAAAATAGTAAATTGCAGTAAAAAAGGAATATCGAACGTGAAAATTGAGCTTTGCAATTCACTTGATTCGTCTTTAATATTAAGAACTAAGTCAGATTCTCTAGGAAATTATTTTTTAATTTCTAATGATATGAATCATCAAATATTGAAATTTACTAAAAATGGATATAAAGTGAAATATATTAATTTAGAAGATTTCGTTGCAAAAAGCACTTCAATTAATCTCGGAGTAGTCAAATTAACTAAAATCAATAGTAGATTTTCAAATAAAAAATATTAAATAATTCTACCAAATAATTTATCCAATCTATACAAACTCAGCTCTATTACAATTGGTCTACCGTGAGGACAGCAGTATGGCATATCGCATTCTAACAATTGCTTTAAAAGATTAATTACTTCTTCCTTGCTCATCTTCTTCCCTGTTTTAATTGCAGATTTACAAGCAATTGATGCTGCTAAATAATCTCTTTTGTCAGTATTTTTGATTTTTTGTTCTATAGTATACTGGTCAATTACTTCTTTAATCGAAATACTACCAAAATTATAAGCATCATCTAAAGGAACAGAAAAAATTTCTAAATTATTTCCTTTTAATTCAAATCTATATCCCAGCTCAGTTAACTCTGCATTAATTTCATTAAGGATTAAAATTTCTGAGTTATCTAAGACTAAATTTTGAGAAAAAAGCAATTCTTGCGATGTTGATAATTTTTTACTTATTTTTTCAAGCACTCTTTCATAAAGCACTCTCTCGTGAGCGGCATGTTGGTCAAACATCAATATACCATTAGGTGCTTCGATTATAATATATTTATTATGAATTTGTAAGAAATTCATTGGGAAATCACCAGAAATTAATTTCTTTAACAACTCATAATTTAAGTTTAAATCTTGATTTATAAAGCTCTGACTAACTTCATTCTCCTTGTTTAATTGAGGAAAATTAATTTTTTTGTCATCTGCTTTAAATATATTAATATCGAAATCAAGGGACTTCTTTGAGGTATAATTAGGTTTAAAAGCTGTATAATTACTTTCATCGAATTGATTTTTGTAATTAAAATTCTGAGATTGTCCCCAATTTTTGTTGATATTATTGTTAAATTCGTTATTGTTTAAGTTGTTAAAATTGATATCTTTATTTACAATTTCCCCTGTAACTTTATTTACTAAAATTCTATCTTTTGTAAAGTCTTCATTTTCAACTATTACTCTCTGAAAAGGAGAAATCGCATCTATTGAATCGAGAGCTACTTCATTAATTACACTATTTTCAGATAAAGCTTTTACAACTGCCCTATTCATCATATTATGAATTAATCGTTCATCTTCAAATTTCACTTCATGCTTTTGAGGATGTACATTCACATCATATTCTTTAGGATCTAGTTCAATATTTATCACATAAAATGGATTTTTGCTTTTTTCAAGTAAATGTTCATAAGCTGCAAAAATGGCATAACTAATTGATTTGCTTTGTATACTTCTTGAATTTAAATATAAATATTGATTTGCTCTTGACTGTTTCGCTATGGAAGGTAATCCAATATAACCGCTGATTTTTACTCCAGCTTCTTCATAAGACAAAGGCAAAATTGCTTTAGAAGTCGACTCCCCAATTACATCTTTTATTCTATTGAAAAGAGTATCAGGTTTAACATCGAAAATCAAAGAATCATTATCATAGAATACAAATCTTATTTTAGGTTTAGCTAAAGCAAATTTTAGCATAGTTTCTGAAATATATCTAAATTCAGTTAGATTTGTTTTTAAGAATTTCTTTCTTACCGGAATATTGAAAAATAAATTTCGGACAAATATTTGTGTACCTATATCAACTTGGAATGGTTCTATGACCTGTTCTTTGAGAGGTTCAGAAGTTAATCGCCAACCATGTTCTTGGTCTTGCTGCCTTGTGCGGATCTCCACATTTGCGACAGAAGCTATCGAAGCCAGAGCTTCACCACGAAATCCGAATGTTTTAATTGATTCTAAGTCTTCAGAAGTATAGATTTTACTTGTAGCGTGTCTCCTGCAGGATAAAGCTAAATCATCTCTATCCATCCCAATTCCATTATCGATAATATGAATTAAGCTTTTGCCAGAATCTTTTACAATTACCATTATTGTGTCTGCTTTTGCATCAAAAGAATTTTCTATTAACTCTTTTACAATAGATTCAGGTCTTTGTACAACTTCTCCAGCTGCAATTTGATTTGCAATGAATTCAGGTAATATTCTAACAGGCTTCTTAATTTATTTTTCCATTTTATTTATTAATTCTTTTTCTTCAATCAAAACGAATTTATAATTTCAATATTTGAAATTATAAACTCAAAATAATAAATAGAATACAATTTGTGATAATAAATTTGTATATTTGCTATCCTATTATTTCAAATCAATAATTAAAATTTCCGATTAATTAATGAAAAAAATATTTCTATATCTTATATTAATTTTGCTTTTAACATCTTGTTATTCTTTTAGAGGTGGCTCTATACCTGATCATCTAAATACTATTCAAATAAGGAATGTAATAGATAATAGTAATTATGGTGACCCAACTTACAAAGAATATTTATACCAAAAAATGAGTGAAGTTATTAGAAAAGATAACTCACTTAAAATTGAGACTCAAGTTGCTGATTCAAGAATAAACTTAATTATTTCTTCAGTACGTGAAGAAGTTTTAAGCACTAGCGCTAGCTCTGGGCTAGAAAAAGAAAGAAAAATAGTAGTTTCTGTTAGCTTTGAATTTTATGATAATATAAAGAAACAAGTCCTCGCTAAAAATCAAAATTTAACTATTTCGCAATCTTTTGAAATTAATAATGTTCCGACTTCACGCGTTGAAGCAGTTAAAAAATGTCTTGATATAATTAGTGAAGAAGTTTTAAACAATATGATATCAGGTTCATAAAAAATTAATTGTCAAATTTTAAACAAATAAAAAAAATATTAATGTAATCTAGAATATTTTTCTTAAATTTGTACGATTTTTATTCTTTTAAAAATCAATCTTCACTTAATACTCAAATATAGGAACGAAATAAACTTAAATAATTAAAGTATTTCAATTTTAATAATAAATTTAAAGGATTATACAAATGGCATTAAACAATAATTACCCAGCAGAACCTTTCCGCATTAAAAGCGTCGAAACTGTAAAAATGATTTCACGCGAAGTACGTGAAGAAGTTATTAAAAAAGCTGGATATAATACTTTCTTATTAAATTCAGAAGATGTTTATATTGATTTATTGACAGATAGCGGCACAAATGCTATGAGTGACAAGCAATGGGCTGGAATGATGGTTGGAGATGAAGCTTACGCTGGAAGCAAAAATTTCTACCATTTAGAAGCAACTGTTCAAGAAATTTTTGGTTTTAAACATTTAGTACCTACTCACCAAGGTCGTGGAGCTGAAAATATACTTTCTCAAATTGCTATTAAACCTGGTCAATATGTTCCTGGTAATATGTATTTTACCACTACAAGATATCACCAAGAGAGAAATGGTGGTATTTTCTGTGATATTATTCGCGACGAAGCTCACGATGCTAAATTAAATGTACCATTTAAAGGTAATATTGATTTAAATAAATTAGAAAATTTAATTAAAGAAAAAGGTGCTGAAAATATTGCTTATGTTTGCCTTGCTATTACTGTAAATTTAGCTGGTGGACAACCTGTTTCTATGCAAAATATGCGTGAAGTACGCGAATTAACTAAAAAACATGGCATTAAAGTATTTTATGATGCTACTCGTTGTGTAGAAAATGCTTATTTCATCAAAGAACAAGAAAAAGGCTTCGAAAACAAAACTATTCAAGAAATCGTAACAGAACAATTTAGTTATGCTGATGGTTGTACTATGAGCGGCAAAAAAGATGGTATAGTTAATATCGGTGGTTTCTTATGTATGAATGATGAAGAACTATTCTTAAAAGCTAAAGAAATGGTTGTAGTATATGAAGGTATGCCTTCTTATGGTGGTATGGCTGGTCGCGATATGGAAGCCTTAGCTATTGGTTTAAGAGAATCTTGCCAATTCGAATATATTGAGCACCGCATTAAACAAGTACGCTACTTAGGTGATAGATTAAGAGAATATGGTGTGCCATTAGTTGAACCAACTGGAGGACATGCTGTATTTTTAGATGCACGCGAATTTTGCCCACATCTTACTCAAGATCAATTCCCAGCTCAGAGCTTAGCTGCTGATTTATATATTGAGTCTGGAGTACGTTCTATGGAACGCGGAATCGTTTCTGCAGGCCGTGATAAAACTACTGGTAAAAATCACGCTCCTAAATTAGAAACTGTTCGATTAACTATTCCTCGTCGTGTTTATACTTATTCACATATGGACTTAGTAGCTGATTCTGTTTATAAATTATATAAACACAAAGAATCAATCAAAGGATTAAAATTCGTTTATGAACCAAAACAATTGAGATTCTTTACTGCAAGATTTGAGCATATTTAAGCTTATTAATAATTAAATAATTATTTAAAAATCCCTTTCACTTTTAAAAGTGAAAGGGATTTATTATATATTTTATAAAATTAAATTTTTAATTTTATTTTAGTATCATTAGCCCTCGCATTTGCTTGTTATATTACTAGCCATAAAACATATTAATTGCCATTAGAAAGGTCTCAAGCTGAAAAATCAAGAATTATTTTTTGAACTGATGAATTAAATCTTATAAAATTATATATATCATTAAAATAAATTAAAAAACCCTCAATTTACATGCGCAAAGAGAGGGTTATTTTCAAAATTATTTATAAATTTTATGGCACAATTCTATAAATCATTCTTGGGAATGGAATTGTTTCGCGGATATGAGCAGCCCCAGTGATCCACTTTACTACTCTTTCTACACCAAGCCCAAATCCAGAATGAGGCACACCACCAAATTTTCTCAAATCTAAATACCACTGAAAAGCTTCTTCCGGAAGTTTATGCTGTTTTATTTTATTCAATAAATTATCATAATCTTCCTCGCGTTGAGAACCGCCAATTATTTCGCCAGCTTTTTCCGGTCCGAGCATATCCATTGCAAGAACCACTTTACTATTTTCTGGGTCTGGTTTCATATAAAAAGCTTTTACATCGGTTGGATATCTATGGATAATTAAAGGTTTATCAAATTGTTCCATAATTGCTTCCTCCTGCGGAGTACCGAAATCTTCTCCCCAAGGGAAAGGTGTAATTTCAACCTCTTTACCATCAATTTTCTTTTTCAAAGGTATATTATTCTTTACTAACCAATCTACAGCTTCAGTATAACTCATTCTATAGAAAGGACGTTTGATATTCTCTAATTTGCTAATATCTCTTTCCAAAGTTTTTAATTCTGCTTGATTAACCTTTAATACATATTGTACAATATATTCGACTAAATCTTCAGCAAGATCCATATCATCATTTAAATCAAAATATGCCATTTCAGGCTCAACCATCCAAAATTCTGTGAGATGTTTGCGTGTTTTGCTTCGTTCTGCTCTAAAAGCTGGACCGAACGTATAAATTCTACCCATAGCCATTGCAGAGGCTTCTCCATATAATTGACCAGATTGTGATAAATAAGCATTGCCAAGGTCAAAATATTTTGTTTCAAATAGAGTAGAAGTTCCCTCACTTGCATTTGGAGTAAGCATAGGAGAGTCCATAATAACGAAGCCATTATTATCAAAGAAATCACGTATAGCTTTCATTACAGATGCTCTAATTCGCATAATTGCATGCTGGCGAGTCGAACGTAACCATAAGTGGCGATGTTCTATTAAAAATGCGTCACCATGCTCTTTAGGAGTAATTGGGTAATCTTTAGCAAGCTGAATAATTTCTATATTATTCACATCTATTTCATATCCTCCTGGTGCACGATCTTCTTTTTTAACCGTACCAGTCACTTTTAATGAAGATTCTTGAGTAAGAGATTTAACTTCTTCAAAAAGTGCTTCATCAAAATTTGGCTTATAAACTACACATTGGCATATTCCTGTGCCATCGCGTAAAATTATAAATTGCAATTTACCTTTACCAGTTTTGTTTTTCACCCAACCTTGCAAAGTAACTTCTTGACCGATAAATTTTTCTAAATCTTCGATATATTTATATGATTTATATCTTGATTCCATTGATTTTTAAACCTTATGTTAAATTATTTATTTTATAGAATTACAAATATAACAATTTTTAAAAAAATAATAATGGCTATGAAAAGCCATTTTTATTTCAATTCTTTGGGCTGCTTATGTTCAGGCAGCACAGGAAGTTTCATAGTGTTTATTAAAATCGG